>OGIO01000014.1_pt1 | contig 240990 bp, 165 predicted proteins | sample 1571841 | NCBI WGS metagenome assembly OGIO01 (sample SAMEA2582111, study PRJEB24529) | metagenome | biome: Human gut stool | place: China | collected 2011
ACACTTCTCACCCGTTCTATACAGGTAAATCTACATTGGTAGATACTGCAGGTCGCGTTGATAAGTTCATGAGCCGTTACGGTGACCGTAAGAAGAAATAATTCAATCTTTCGTTAAGATGAAAAAAGAGGAGATTTCCGGTTGGAAATTTCCTCTTTTTCGTTTCATAGATAAACTAAAGGACCGCACCATTCTTCACAGAGTAGTGCGGTCCGTATATTAACTGGCTAAGGGGAACTATTACCAGGTAATATAAAAATGGTATAGTTAAGGGAATATACCATACCATTATATTGTCTGATCTCCTGAAAATGATGGTTTATTAAATAGTACTATTCAGGAGAAATACTTCCTATTATATATAATAATATTCAGCAGGCAAAAAAGACGGTCCTGCTGACCCGTTGCACTACATATTACAGTCCACGAGGGATGAGATACAGTGGGCGCATTAACGCTCCACACGGGGGACAGAACCGTATATCTAAGGAAGCCACGAGCATATTCCCACATGCTCGTAGCTTAAATTCGAGAATTAAATTCTCATATCGCATTCCGCGACTGTAATACTAGTGCGGTGCAAAAGTGGGAATAATCTCTGATAAAATCAACAGAAAAGACATTTTTTATCTATAAACAATCATTTTCCTTTAATGTTGATACTAATTTCACATTTCTAATATACCCGTCTTTACTGAACATAGTCAAGTATCAAATTGTTTACTCCCCAAACAATGAACGACTTATGAAAAATATCTATGTGATTGCACTCGCAGCCATCCTATTGCAAGGCTGTGGGCAAAAAAAAGAGACGACGGCACCCGCCACCCGACCTGTAAAGACAACCATTGTCGAGTCAAGGTCAGTGATCAGAAAAGATTTCTCCGGCATTGTAGAAGCAGTGGAGTACGTCAAGCTGGCATTCCGCGTCAGCGGACAGATCATCAACCTGCCTGTCATCGAAGGAGAGAAAGTGAAAAAGGGGCAACTGATTGCAGCTATCGATCCCAGAGATATCGCATTGCAGTACGCTGCTACCAAGTCTGCCTACGAAACGGCTTCCGCACAAGTGGAACGCAACAAGCGCCTGCTCTCCCGGCAAGCGATCTCCGTGCAGGAATATGAAATCAGCCTTTCCAATTATCAGAAAGCAAAATCGGAGTACGAACTGTCCAGCAACAACATGCGTGACACCAAACTGACGGCTCCTTTCGACGGTTCTATCGAGAAGCGGCTGGTGGAGAACTACCAGCGTGTCAATTCAGGAGAAGGGATCGTACAACTGGTCAACACGCAGAACCTGCGTATCAAGTTCACCATACCGGATGTCTATCTTTACCTCCTCCGTGCCAAAGATCCCCGTTTCCTTGTAGAGTTTGATACCTTCAAGGGTCATGTGTTCAAGGCAAAACTGGAGGAATATCTGGACATATCTACCGAAGGAACGGGTATTCCGGTCAGCATCACTATCGACGACCCTTCATTCGACCGGGACTTATATGCCGTGAAGCCCGGCTTCACTTGCAGCATCCGTTTCACAGCCGATGTAGGCCCGTTGGTGCAGGATAGCTGGACAATCATACCGCTCAGTGCTGTTTTCGGCGAAAGTGACGGAAACAACATGTATGTCTGGGTAGTTGAGGACAACAAAGTGCACAAACGCAAAATCGTTGTCAATGCCCCCACAGGAGAGGCGCAAGTACTCGTGTCCAAAGGACTGAAACCCGGAGAACAAATCGTCATCGCGGGGGTATACCAGTTGGTAGAAGGAGAAAGTATTAAATCAATTGACAATTGACAATGGATAATTGACAATGAACAGCGCTATATAGGTGCTGCAATTCATTATCTATTATTCATTAACAGTTGTCAATTGTCAATTATCAATTGTCAATTGAAAAGAAATGAATTTAGCAAAATATTCACTGGATAACACGAAGATCATCTATTTCTTCCTTGCCGTACTGCTGATTGGAGGTATTACCTCCTTCGGAAAGCTGGGCAAGAAGGAAGATGCCCCCTTCGTTATCAAATCAGCGGTCATCATGACACGCTATCCGGGAGCCGAACCGGCAGAAGTAGAACGGCTGATCACAGAGCCTATCTCCCGTGAGATACAAAGTATGAGCGGCGTGTACAAGATAAAATCAGAGTCCATGTACGGGCTCTCCAAAATCACGTTCGAACTGCAACCCTCACTTTCCGCCAGCTCCATCCCTCAGAAATGGGACGAGCTGCGACGCAAAGTGCTCAATATTCAACCGCAGCTGCCCAGCGGTGCTTCCACCCCGACCGTCTCCGATGATTTCGGCGACGTATTCGGCATTTATTATGGACTGACGGCAGATGACGGCTTCACCTATGAGGAAATGCGCAACTGGGCGGAACGGATCAAGACGCAGGTTGTCACAGCAGACGGCGTGATGAAAGTAGCGCTGTTCGGCGTACAGACGGAAGTAGTCAACATCTTCGTTTCTACCAATAAACTGGTGGGAATGGGGATCGATCCTAAACAGCTGGCCAACCTGCTGCAATCGCAGAACCAGATTATCAACACCGGAGAAATCCGTGCAGGCGTACAGCAGCTACGGGTGACAGCCAACGGAATGTATACCAACATAGACGATATCCGCAACCAGGTAATCACCACCAAAGCCGGACAGGTGAAACTGGGCGACATAGCCGTGATCGAGAAAGGTTATCTCGACCCTCCATCCAACATCATGCACGTGAACGGGAAACGGGCTATCGGCATCGGTGTTTCCACCGACCCGCAAAGAGATGTAGTGCAGACAGGTGAGAACGTGAAAGTAAAACTGAACGAGCTCCTCCCCCTCATGCCTGTGGGACTGGAACTGCAAAGCCTCTACCTCGAAAACGAGATCGCCAACGAAGCCAACAACGGATTTATCATCAACCTGATCGAATCCATCCTGATCGTGATTGTCATCATCATGCTGGTGATGGGACTCCGTGCCGGTCTGCTCATCGGCTCTTCGCTGATTTTCTCTATCGGAGGTACACTGCTCATCATGTCTTTCTTCGGCGTCGGACTCAACCGAACGTCCCTGGCAGGATTTATCATCGCCATGGGTATGCTGGTGGACAACGCCATCGTAGTGACGGACAACGCCCAAATAGCCATTGCCCGTGGTGTAAACCGACGGAAAGCCCTGATAGACGGAGCAACCGGACCACAATGGGGCTTGCTCGGAGCAACCTTCATTGCCATCTGCTCCTTCCTGCCGCTTTACCTTGCCCCCTCTTCCGTAGCGGAAATCGTAAAGCCGCTGTTTGTGGTACTTGCCATTTCATTAGGACTGAGCTGGGTACTTGCCCTGACGCAGACCACCGTATTCGGAAATTTCATTCTGAAAGCCAAAACAGGCGACAGTACGAAAGATCCATACGACAAGCCGTTCTATCATAAGTTCGCCTCCATCCTCGGAGTGCTGATCCGCAAAAAAGTAGTGACACTGGTATCCATGGTGATCCTCTTCATCATCTCGCTCATTATTATGGGAACGATGCCGCAAAACTTCTTCCCGTCGCTCGATAAGCCTTATTTCCGGGCAGATGTATTCTATCCGGACGGATACAGCATCAATGACGTAGTGAAAGAGATGAAATCGGTAGAAGAGCACCTGGCGAAGCAGCCGGAAGTGAAAAAGGTATCCATCACATTCGGCAGCACCCCGCTAAGGTATTACCTTGCCTCCACTTCCGTAGGTCCGAAACCGAATTTTGCCAATGTACTCGTCGAACTGACAGACAGTAAATATACGAAAGAATACGAAGAGAATTTTGACGGATACATGAAAGCCAATTATCCGAGTGCAATCACACGGACCAGCTTGTTCAAACTGTCTCCCGCAGTGGATGCGGCTATTGAAATCGGCTTTATCGGCCCGAACGTAGATACGCTTGTATCACTTACCAATCAGGCAATAGCCATTATGCACCAGAATCCGGATTTAATTAATATCCGCAATTCGTGGGGAAACAAGATACCCGTCTGGAAACCGGTTTACAGCCCGGAACGGGCACAACCGCTAGGTGTATCCCGACAGGGAATGGCACAGAGCATTCAGATCGGTACTACGGGAATGACTTTGGGAGAATACCGGCAGGGAGATCAGGTACTTCCTATCCTATTGAAAAACAATCAGCTGGATTCATTCCGGATCAATGATCTGCGCACACTGCCCGTATTCGGGACAGGCAACGAGACGACCAGCCTGGAACAGGTAGTATCTGAATTTGACTTCCAGTACCGGTTCTCGAACGTGAAAGACTATAACCGGCAGATGGTGATGATGGCACAATGCGACCCGCGTCGCGGGGCCAATGCGATTTCCGCTTTCAACCAGGTATGGTCTCAGGTACAGCAAGAGATAAAAATACCGGAAGGATATACCATGAAGTATTTCGGCGAACAGGAAAGTCAGGTGGAATCGAATGAAGCACTGGCCAAAAACTTACCGCTGACATTCTTCCTGATGTTTGTGACGCTGCTCTTCTTGTTCAAGACGTATCGCAAGCCGACCGTCATCCTGTTAATGCTGCCGCTGATCTTCATCGGTATCGTGCTGGGACTGCTCGTACTCGGCAAGTCGTTCGACTTCTTCTCCATATTGGGCCTGCTCGGTCTGATCGGTATGAACATCAAGAACGCCATCGTACTGGTAGACCAGATCGACCTGGAAGAAGCAACTGGCAAAAAGCCGTTGGATGCGGTCATCAGTGCCACAACCAGCCGTATCATTCCGGTAGCGATGGCCTCCGGAACAACGATTCTGGGTATGTTGCCGCTACTGTTCGACGCCATGTTCGGCGGAATGGCCGCCACCATCATGGGAGGTCTGTTAGTAGCCTCGGCACTGACACTATTCGTCCTTCCCGTAGCCTATTGCGCCATCCACCGGATCAAAGGAGAACAATAATTATCCATTATCAACTATCCATTATCCATTAAAAGATTATCCATGAAAGAAATGAAAACTCAACTCATACTATTTTCACTGTTGCTCCTTGGCACCACAGCCAGGGCGCAACAGCCCTGCCTGAGTCAGGAAGCCTACCGCGAAAAAGTGGAGGCTTACAGCCAGATATTGAAACAACAAAAACTAAAGACATTAGCCAGTTCGGAGGCACGAAAGATAGCCCATACAGGTTTCCTGCCGAAAATCGACGTCAATGCAGACGGTACCCTGAACATGAGCGACCTCAGTGCTTGGAACGAGCCTGTGGGCGAATACCGCAACCATACCTACCAGGGAGTATTTGTCGTATCACAGCCACTCTACACAGGCGGTGCGCTCAATGCACAACATCAGATAGCGAAGGCAGACGAAAAGCTGAACCAACTGAACGAGGAACTCACGTTAGACCAGATTCACTATCAAAGTGATGCTGTCTACTGGAATGCCTCCGCCTCAAAAGCCATGCTACAAGCGGCCGATAAATACCAGAGCATTGTCAAACAGCAATATGACATTATTCAAGACCGTTTCGATGACGGAATGATCAGCCGCACCGATCTTCTGATGATTTCCACCCGGCTGAAAGAAGCGGAACTGCAATACATCAAAGCCCGCCAAAATTACACACTAGCGCTGCAACAGCTGAATATTCTGATGGGAGCAGCACCGAATGCCCCCGTAGACAGCCTGTACAGCATCGGAATGATCTCCGCTCCTGTCCGGATACTGCCGCTGGAAGATGTTTTGCAACGACGTGCCGATTATGCCAGTACGGAAGTAAACATCATGAAGAGCCAGGCACAACGCAAAGCGGCTCTCAGTCAGTTCAATCCCCAATTAAATATGTATTTCAGCGGTGGCTGGGCGACGGGCACACCCAACTTGGGATATGACGTATCTTTCAATCCCATCGTAGGAGTCAATCTGAATATTCCCATTTTCCGCTGGGGGGCCCGTTTCAAGACGAACCGGCAGCAGAAGGCATATATCGGAATACAAAAGCTGCAACAGAGTTATATGACGGACAATATCAACGAAGAACTATCGGCAGCTCTCACCAAACTGACGGAAACAGAATCCCAGGTGAAAACAGCGAAAGAAAACATGAGTCTGGCAAATGAAAATCTGGATCTGGCCACTTTCTCCTACAATGAAGGAAAAGCGAGCATGGTAGATGTACTTTCCGCCCAGTTGTCATGGACGCAAGCACACACCAATCTGATCAATGCTTATCTGGCAGAGAAGATGGCTGTAGCTGAATACAAGAAGGTGACCAGCGAATAGATAAAAACAAAATTAGGCACGGATGACACGGATTTCACGGTTTTAAGAGTTGAGTAACTAAAAACCGTGTTTATCCGCGTAATCCGTGCCTAATTTTTATTGGTTGTTCTTTTTATTATGCTAGGAAGGAAATCAGTACACCCGCAGCTACTGCCGAGCCGATTACCCCTGAGATGTTACTTGCCATACAATACTGCAATACATGATTCTTCGGATCGTATTTCAACGCAATCTCATTCGCCACACGGCTTGCCATCGGAACGGCACTCAGTCCGGTAGCTCCGATCAGCGGATTAATCTTCTTCTTGGAGAAGAGATTCACTAACTTCACAAAGAAGATACCACCGGCGATGGAAAGAGCAAATGCAAGGAAACCACCGACAACGATACCGATTGTCGTCCAGTTCAGGAAAGCTTCTGTGGTCATGGTTGCACCTACCGATAGTCCGAGGAAGATAGTAGCGGCATTCATGATACTGTTAGAAGCAGCATCGAACAGACGGAATGTATTGCTTCCGATCTCTTTCACCAGGTTACCGAACATCAGCATACCGATCAAAGGTACTGCACTCGGCACGAAGAGCGCTACAACCGTAGTCACCACAATCGGGAAAATAATCTTCAGCACGCGCAGATTCTTGATTTCTGTCTTCGAAGGATATTTCTTTTCCTGTTCCTTCATGTTGATGCTCAACTCTTTCTTGGTACAGAGCAACTTCACTACCAACGGAATGATTACCGGCACCAATGCCATATATGAATATGCGGCAATAGCGATCGGACCCAGCAAATGCGGAGCCAGCTTGATCGTTGTAAAGATAGCTGTCGGTCCATCCGCACCACCGATAATACCCAGTGAAGCAGCTTCCTGCGGAGTGAATCCCATCAGGATGGCTACCAACAGAACTGTAAAGATACCCAACTGTGCGGCAGCTCCAAAGATGGAGAGATGCAGGTTGCGCAACATCGGTCCGAAGTCCGTCAACGCACCGACCCCCATAAAGATGATCGGAGGCAGGAAACCGGTCTTGATCAGCATATAGTAGATGAAGTTCATAATTCCCAGTTCATGCGCAATGTCATGCAAAGGCATTTCCCAGATACTCTTCATCACACCGTTTATCATCACCATACCATTCTCATCTGCCTGTATCACTCCCATATCTCCTCCGGGGAAGTTGGCAAGCAACACACCGAAAGCGATCGGAACAAGCAGCAGCGGTTCGTACTGTTTCTTGATACCCAGATAAAGCAGGACGAACGCGATGGCATACATTATCAGGAACTGCGGTTCGGCAATGATATTGCTGAACGCAGTCATGTCATATAAGTTCTCAAATATCTCGTTCATTATCCTATCTTCATTAATACATCATCTTCTGAAACAGTGTCTCCCGGATTGGCGCAGATAGCAGTGATCGTACCGCTAAATTCGGCACGGATGGCGTTGTAAGTCTTCATTGCTTCCACATAACAAAGCACATCACCTTCTTTCACCGCATCACCGACTTTCAAGGCAGATTCCTGCGCATTCTTCACCAGGAAGAATTTACCTTCCAGCGGAGAAAGAACCTCTTTGCCCTCTCCTGCCGGAGCCGCAGCTACAGGTGCAGCAGGCAGTTCGGCATCTCCATAAGCTACCGTCACACGATAAGCCTGTCCGTCCACCTGTACAGTCAGAGTCTTTGGTTTCGCATCTTCTTCCGGAGACTTATCTTTCTCGGCACGGCGTTTTGCCACGTCTTCCAGGAAGTCTTCCTTCGCTTTTCCACTCTTGTAAGCCTCATACTGAGCCGGATGCATGGCATATTCGAAGAGTTCTTCGTCGTCCTCTCCCACTTCCCATTTGTTTTCCTTCATCAGTTTGCGATACTTTTCGAGTGAGTCGGGATAGTTGTCCTGCGGATTACCTTCGAAGAACTTACGTCCTTCACGTTCGGCCTTCTCGATGATTTCGGGAGCCAGTGTACCCGGCAGACGTCCTGCTTTGCCCAGCAGCATATCCCAGATATCGTCGGCGATCATTCCCCAGCGTTCCTTGCCTTTTTCCATTGCCATCACATTCATCATGGCAAGATTCTTCACGTACTGGCTGAACGGAGTTACCAATGGAGGATAACCGACGCGGGGCCATACATACGCCACTTCGTTGAACAGCTTGATCAGCAGCTGATCCTGTGTCATAAACGGCAGGTTATGTTTGGCTTTATACTTGTTGATAGATTCCAGATTCGATTCGAGGTCAGCCATCAGACTACCCATCATACCGCCCGGAAGTCCCGGACCGATCAGCAGAGAGTTCATCAGACGATTCTTCGGGCTGATATACAAGCCGAGGAAGTCATCCATAAATTCCTGAATCAGCGCACGCACTTTCATGTAGGCTTCCATATTGATTTCCGGCACCTGATATCCGGCATCTTTCAGCATAGCCTGTACGCTGAGAAGGTCGGCATGACCCGTACCCCATGAAAGCGGTTCCATACCTACGTCGATGTAGTCGCAACCGGCTTCGCATACTTCGAGGATGCTTGACATGTTGAAACCGGGACCGGCATGACTATGATACTGAATAGGAATTTCGGGATGTGCCGCTTTGATATTGGCCACGATTTTGCCCAATGAAACGGGGCGACCGATACCTGCCATGTCTTTGATGCAAATCTCGTCCGCCCCCAGCTTGATAAGTTCTAACGCCATATTGGTGTAGTACTCTACCGTGTGGATCGGCGAATGGGTGATGCAGAGTGAACACTGTGAGATCATGCCTGCCTCTTTGGCATACGTGATGGAAGGAGCGATATTGCGTACGTCGTTCAATCCGCAGAATGTACGGGTGATATCTGTGCCTTGTGCTTTCTTTACTTTGTAGAACAACTTGCGGACGTCTGCCGGAACGGGGCTCATACGGAGTCCGTTCAATGCACGGTCGAGCATATGTGTCTGTATACCGGCTTCGTGGAACGGCTTCGTCCATTCGCGCACGGCTCTATTCGGGTTTTCACCAAACAATAAATTCACTTGTTCAAAACCTCCGCCATTTGTTTCTACGCGGGCGAAACAGCCCATTTCAATAATGGCAGGAGCTACCTTTACGAGTTGGTCTACACGAGGTACATATTTTCCGGCAGATTGCCACATATCTCGGAAAACCAGACTAAACTTTACTTCTCTTTTCATGTTTTTCTATGATATACTTTTGATAGGTTTATAACTTTTCTACTTTTGTAATCTTTCCTTTTCCTAATGTCACCACATTCACAGCTGCTGTAATAGCCGCCAGAACATTTCCCGGAATAGGTGCAGGACCTCGTGGCGCTTCCTTCTTCGCAGGAACCACTTCTTCGGGAGCATACTTGTTGACAAGAGTAATCAGTAACTTACCTAAATAAATCACAATCAGCAGAATAACAAATACGGTAGCCATGCCGACCACCATCAGCAGGATCGCTGTTTCGATATTTTCCATATAATAAACTATTAGTAATTCAAGTCGTTTGTCCAAAAAGCGTCCGAAAATACCAAATATTTGTGATAAAATTAATTAAGAGAGGAATAAAAAAGTATAAATCGTAAGATTACAATAAGAAAAAACACATTATTCTTTGCATATCTATTAAAAAGAAAAACTCCCGACTGTATCTCTTACAAGTACAGCCGGGAGTTCTTTATTTAATTATATCTAACTTACTCAGATAGCAGTTACAATGTTGCTGCTTGTACTCCAAGCACACCGGCGATTGCACCGGCTACAGCGATAATAACTTTCAATACAACACTCCACGTTTTTTTCATATACATTCTTCTTTTATTAGTTAAACTTTAGATAGAAACTGTCAGCCATCCACTAAACAGTCGGGTCCGGTGCTTCCTCATCACCTCCTTCATTTCCACCACCTTCTCCGTCACCATCGTCCGGACCATCCGGAGATACAGTCATATTCAACTTCTTCAAGTACTCATCCAAGCTGATCAGGTCCAGCTTTTCATCCGCACGGGTAGCAGTCTTTGTCACACGCAACTCTTTATTTGCCTGGAAGAAGATACGGACACTTTCCACACTTTTCGCCGTAACCTCTTTCGCAACATCCTCACCTTTCGAGCGTGCAGACAACATAAACACACCCAGTCCTTCAATATTCACAGATTTGCCTTCCAGCAGTTGTTCCTTTACCTTTTCCACAAAATTCTGGATTACACTCTTGATATCACCAATAGATAATGAAGAACGATCCTGCATTTTCTGCGCAATATATTTCAGATTGACAGACTGACCTAAAGTAACCAGATGCGGATAATATCTCTTAGGAGAATTAGGAACACGCGGGTCTGTTGGTCGCGTAATGACCTTGTAAATTACACTCATAATACGTTTTTTTTAAGATTCAAATTCAAGTTATTTATTCACGTTTTGTTGATCAACGATGCAAAGGTGCGGCATTTCTTCCGGATAGACAAAGGAAAAGCCCCTTGCGGGGCTCTTTTTATTTTAAGAAGTTATTAAAATGTTATTAATCTGACAATTAAAGAAGCATGGCCTTCGTCCTTGCACTTTTTATATTCATTTATCAATCTCTATTTTTCAATCACCCAATCCCCCAGTGTGCCACTTTCACTATCAAAATTAACAGCCACCTTCACCACTGGCAGTCCACATAGAGCAAAGCGTTCCGGATAATTCTTTAAATTTATCTGTTCCATAGCAACTGTCGCATTCTTATCCAGTTTCAATTCCATCACATATAGTGTGGCCTCAGTACGCAACACTACATCCACACGACCACGGGAAGTACGTACTTCCACATCCACATAGTACCCCAGCAAGCTAAATATAATATAGAACACCTGTTGGTAATGACCTTCGTACTTTGTATGATCGCATTGAGGTATAGTAGACAGAAAGGTTTGCAAACGCCGTAATGCCGCGTCCATATCACCTTTCCGGATATCACGGGAAATAAAAGCCACCATGTTCGTCGCCTCACGTGTGTCATTGGTTACATAATAAGGCAACAGGCTTCGCATCAATCCCACCCTCACCTCTTTATTAGGAATATCCAACGTATATAGTTCCAATTCCTTATCGTAATCCTTGATGGTGACATAGCCGCTTTGATACAGCAATGGAGTAATGCTATTCATCGTTTCAGTGGGAGCATCAAATTCTTCGACCGCTGCCAATTTATTTCCTATTTCAGAAGGCTCTACTCCAAACTTATCCAGCATCTTTATCAGATAGGTAGGAGTGCCGCTACCAAACCAATAAGAATTAAATTTCCCATCTGCAAAAGCGTTGAGCAGACTGAACGGATTATAGATGTCAGGCGATGGATAAGTGAAATGATAGCCGTCATAATTCTCTTTCAACTTAGCCAGTACTTCCTCCGCAGTAATATTCAATTTGACAGCCATCCTATCCACATCTTCTTTCATTTGGGTAAGTATCTCATTCTCCGTTATACCACAAATGGCAGCATAAGGTTCATCCATGCTGATATTTTTGATGTTATTGAGTTCACTAAAAATACTGAGTTGTGAGAATTTAGTGATACCTGTAAGAAATACATAGCGCAAATAAGGATCACAAGCTTTCAACGGACTGTAAAAGTTACGCATAACGTCACGCAATACACCCAAGTTCTCCCGTTCGTGTACCACATCCAGCAAAGGAGCGTCATATTCATCAATAAGGACCACGACCTTTCTGCCAGTCTGTTCATATGCACGTTTTATCAGATTAGTCAGGCGCAAATTAGGGTCTGTACCTGCTGCATCAATCCCTAGTGTACGTTCGTGTTCTGTTAGCATGAAGTCTAAAAGATTCACCAGTTTATCTTTGTCCACGTGCTTGGCCATACTCATATCGAAGTGCAGAACCGGATACTGTATCCATTCTTTCTCCAGCTTCTCCATCGCCAATCCACGAAACAGTTCTTCACGCCCGGAAAAATAGCTGTGCAACGTAGAGGTCAGCAATGATTTACCGAAACGACGCGGACGACTCAAAAACATATATTTAGAGGAAGAATGCGTCATCCGGTAAACGTATTCTGTCTTATCTATATAGAGGTAATTTCCCTCACGAATTTCCGAAAATGTCTGTATTCCTATAGGATACAATCTCTGCAAATCTTCCATTTCTGTTATCTTTTCCACAAAATTACGAAAAAATATCAGATTTACCTAATCTTTTCTTGTCCGTACCCATATCCGTACCCATAGCGTTTACCATAGCCATAATGTTTACCATACTTACCATAGCCATAGTAGTAACCATATTTTCTCTTCTTCAGGTCTACGCCATTAATAATGGTACAAAGATTAGGCAACTTCTGTTCATGGAACAACTCATTAATCAATGTGTATTCTGCCTTATGCGTATAATCCGCGCGACATACGTATGCTGATAAATCCGCCACACGACCAATCAATAAAGTATCCGTTACCATACCGATAGGAGCAGTATCAAGGATAATATAATCGAAATTCTTCTTCAGAATCTCAATAGCCTTGTCCAATCCATCACGTGCCAATAGTTCGGTAGGATTGGGAGGAACGGTGCCACCCGGAAGGATATACAAATTCTTATTCACATCAGATGACTGTACCAAACTCATCAAATCCATTTCCGGATTGGCAAGATATTGAGTAATACCTTTCTCCTTGCTCGAAAGATTAAAAACCTTATTCAATCCCGGTTTGCGAATATCAAGACCTACAATCACAACCTTCTTTCCCAATAAAGAAAGACTGATAGCCAAGTTAGCTGAAGTAAACGATTTACCTTCACCACTCACTGTTGAAGTAACGAGAATTACTTTCTTATCATTCTGAAGCATAAACTGGATATTCGTTCGAATGTTACGGAAAGTTTCGCTCATCAGGTTATTCTGATTCTCGAATACGGCAATAGAACCGTCTTTGGCATTCTTTTCATCCGTCAATGGGATATCACCCACAACAGGTACACTTGTCAGTTTCTCCACATCAGCACGACCTTCGATCTTGAACTTCGTCAGATCGATTAAGTAAATGATGCCCATTGGTATTCCAATACCTAATACCAGTGCAATCAAATAAATGATTGTCCCTTTGGGAGATACCGGGATATCGTCAGCTATCGCCTCATCGATTATCTTTGCGTTATTAGCAGTAGCTGCAAGAGCAATCGCATTTTCTTCACGTTTCTGTAACAGCATCAGATACAATCCAGCTTTAATCTCCTGCTGACGGGCAATACTTACATATTCTCTCTCCTGCCCCGGCGCGTCGCTGATACGACGAGAGTAGCGACTCGATTCACGCTCAAGATTCGTTTTAGTAATAAGCAACCCCTGCAAAGTTCCTTCAAGAGTAGCTTGCACATTGGCTTTCATGGCACGGATACCAGTATCCAAATTTACAATAGCCGGATTATTCTCTGTAGATGTACGCAGCAGACGCTTACGTTCAATAAGCATTTCATTATAACGTTCTATCGCTGAGACCAATGCGGCATCCTGCAAGCCCACATTACCGGGCAACACTTCATATTCATTACCGCGTATATATTTTCCTAAATCTTCGACTAAACTGATTTGTGTCCGGTTCTCTACTCTCTTTTTTTCATATTCCGCATTACCACTCAAAGCGATCTGCGCTTCACTGGTCAGGTCGGTAATACCGGCATTCCGTTTAAAACTCTCTAGATTAGATTCCGTACTGCCAAGTTCCTTCGATATAATGCTAATACGTTCATCAATAAACTCTGCCGTCTTTTGAGCAATCTCATTCTTGTCATTATTCGTATTCCGGTTATACATTTCCAGCAATTTATCTATAAAATCCTGTCCACGCTGCAAACTGGAGTTCTTCAATGAGATCACGGCCACAGAAGTCGTCTTGGAGGTAGGTTCAATAGACCGGTTCTTACAATATGTTCTTGCCGTATGCATCGGTTTATCAATAGTGGCGGTTATATGACGTACCCTCTCAAGTGCCTGAGCTGCTTTCTTTCCATCCTGCAAGGCGACCGAATCTATGTGCTGAAAGAAAGCCAGTGTTCCCTCATCTGTGGGAAAAATAGCAGGCAATTTATCAAAATGTTTTTGATACTCCTTTTCGCCTATAATAATATTCACATCCATACTGCCCCTAGGTTGCAAGACCATCTCCACTATCATCGGAGAAGGCAACTTTTCTGCTTCCTGAGAGGTTAAACTCACTTGAACCGGTGATGTTTTGTACAAGCCTTTAGCTGGAAATTCATCTTCATCCTTATAAGTTATATACAGATTCAATTGATTAATGACCTCCTTCACAAGTGTTTTGGAACGTAGGACTTCCATTTCATTATCAATATTTTTAGAAGAAGTCATTAGACCGCTCAATCCTATATCTTCCAACTCCGAAGAAAGTCCGGCACCTCCACCTTTCTTCTCATCTTTTATAAGAACGGTTGCCGAAACGTTATAAATAGGCGTCGCCCAGTGCAGATAAAACCAAGCTCCGACCAAGCATAATAACACTGCCCCTACGAACCAAGGCCAGTGAGTGATATATTTAAAAAACAATTCTCGAAAATCGACTTGCTCTTCATTCGCATCACGTTCTTTTCCGTATTCATTTTCTTCTTTCATAACTCTTTCTTTTTATTTCAAGATGTTAAATAATAAACTGGCAACAGAAACAAGGATGGAAGTAGCCGAGAACCACAAGCTCGTGCTACTTCCGATATCTGAATTGCGAGCTTTCGCTTTATTGGGAGTGACATAGAGAATATCATTCTGTTGCAGATAATAATAAGGGGAAAGAATCGTTTCAGCTTTATTCAAGTCCAATGGAATAATCTCTTGTTTTCCATTAGCGTCTTCCCTTATTAATTTAACGTCGTCACGCATTCCGTATACTGTCATATCCCCTGCCATTGCCAAAGCTTCCAGTAAGTTCACTTTCTCATTCGAAATGGTAAAAGTACCGGGACGGGCAACTTCACCGATTACAGAAATCTTATAGTTTACCATACGGACAGTTACAATAGGCGTTTCCTTTATATAAGGTTTCAGCTTTTCCACGATCATTTGTTCGGTTGCTTTTTTGGTAAGTCCGCCTACATGCAACTCGCCTAACACCGGGAAGTTTATTTTGCCTTCATTATCTACCAGGTATTGTTGCAATATCGGCTGTGTAGTCGCAGTTATCAATGTCATATTGTTCGATGTAGCTACCGTCAGGTTGAAAGGAGCTGCCAATTCAGGACTGGTACATGAGACGACAATCGTCAATAAGTCTTTAGGCATAATTTTTGCATCATACAGTTGCTCTTTCTGAACTCCATATAGTACGACTTCCGCGTCTTGCAAATAAGGAACTTTCTTGTATGACTGGCAAGCTGTCAGCAATAAAATCACCAATACGCAATAGCCTAATTGTTTTATTCTCTTCATATATTTCTTTCTATTGTTTTTTATATTATCTACCACATTCTCTATCACTAAAACATCATGTCTTCCGGTTCAATAGGAGTATAAGGTCCATCTTTTACCTCAAAAATTACTGAATCATTTTCTAAAACTTCCAGTGTATGCCACTGTCCGGCAGGAATATGAACGCCATAATTTTCTTGTTGAGGATTAAGTATAAAATACTCTGTCTCCCCTCCTATTTCATTATAAAACATTACACGAATCTTTCCACGAAGCAGAATATATGTTTCTGAGGTATGACGATGACGATGAATTGGTAAAATTGTTCCTACTTCCAAAGCATTCAATAAGCGTTGCGCTTTAGCATCCAGAGAGTCGTGCAAATTGAAGTTCATGCGCAGACGTTCACTAGCCTTAGCTTTGGCGGAAACTTTATCAAGCAGTTTTTTGTCTATTTTCATAGTATCTATCCTATTTTAGTTTTTAAATATTCTTCATGCAAGCAATAATATTTTCTCTTGAATAGTATATACATAAGCATTAATACTACGATCACACTGAAAAAGTAAATCCAGTGATAGATGGGGAATAGTATCAATCCCATAGAGATACACAATTGTAATATCATATACATAAGAGAAACTATCACGTGAGGGATTTCCAATTCATTCGCCATCAATTGGTAGGCATGCTTTCTGTGTGCCTCACCGATATTCTCATGCAACATGATTCGATGAATAATGGTCAGCACACTGTCTATACCATATACAGCAAGAAATAGCATATAAGTAAAATCCCCGGTCAATAAAATTAACCTTCCCAATGCGAACAATATAATAAAGGCAATGCCCACAGCTCCCACATCACCGGCAAAACATTTTGCTTTCTTGCGGAAGTTAAAGAAGCAGAATACCAATACACTTAAAATTGCCACCCACAAGAAGTGATCATCCATGAAATGAAGTGCCTTATTAACAAAAAGCAGAGGAATCAATACCGCCAATGAGTACCCACCTGTTATTCCATTAATACCATCCATAAAATTATAGGCGTTGATGATGCCTACACAAACCACCAAGGCGATCAAAATAATCCACCACGATTCCAAGTTCAAGATACCAAAATCCTGAAACATCAGAAACATAGCAACAAAATGAACCACTAATCGAATTTTATTGGGTATGCTATGTACATCGTCCGCAAAACTAATGCCGGCAATAGCCGTAAGACCTGCTAAAAAGTACGGATAAGGGAATCCATAAAAAACAATATAAATCCAAGCACCTAACAGGAAGATAATGCCACCACCACGAAGGGTGACACTTGTATGGCTACTACGTAAGTTAGGCTTGTCGATAATATTAAAATGATCGGCAATACGAAAATATAGCAATTCTAAAACAAATAATAGAATAGCTATTACAAATAAAGTAATCATTAGTTACTTTGTAAAGTATAAGAAATTAGACTAAATATAAAAATCAGAAATCAACGATTTGCTGACAGTTTTAATTGTTCATTCAAACTTTTCTTCAACCTATTAGCCATTGGCTTAAATGTCCAATAGGTCAAACCGGCAGATATAGGAGCTCCAATCAATGGTATTACTTTAGAAACACCTCTAGCAAATCCATCTTTTGTTAATTTTATACCAATCCATTTTGCTACTTGTTTAGAGATATTATAGACTGCGTATTTAGTTAAAGCTTGTTTGGGAAGACGGACCATCACTTGCCCAGCAAAAGCCTTTGACAAAGTTTTCACAGCATCTAGCGCCACTTGTGATCCCATCATAACTCCTGTGAACAGTGTTAAAATATGCGCAGTTTCATCATTCAACTTTCCATTTTCACTTCGCAAATCAGGCCAACCATATAGATAAAGCAGTTTTTGCGCTAATGCAAAAACATGTCCATAGAATTGGGCAATATCCGCAGGAATGGTTCCAGCTAAAGCCCACCCTCCAGGCAATCCAGCTAAAGCTGATGCACTACATACCAAAACCAAATGATACTTTATACATCCATTTGCAATTCTTGATATTTGTTTTTCATTCAGCACTTTTGTCGGAGATTCATTGACAGCTATATTCAACTCATCAATATTGCAATAAAGAGCCAATTCTTTACGTAGAAAAGATTCCCTATCTACTTTTACAAAAGGGAGAGCCATTGCCCCCGATAATACTTTGTTCCACAAATCTTTTTCGTTTTCCATATTATTTTATTTTTAGTATCCTGTCTTGATAAGGTATGTTCAAATAAGGATGGTTGTTGTGTGTTACAGCTAACTATTTCTCAAAACTTTGAATCGTCTTGTATAATCCCATTTTAGCTCTTACGGGAAACTTTTCTATACCCAATTCCTTCTTTATTTTAGCATTTGATACCATATAGTTTTCTGTCAACTTACGTAAACGTTCCTCGTTTAAGGGTAAATGCAATATTGTACCTACTTTTGCACAAAAAGACATCATTCCTCTATGAATATGCCATATATGCGCCCTACGTCCCATTGCACTACACATAACTTCTATCAGTTCATTGGTAGACAATGATTCATCGTCTCCTATATGATAAATTCCGCTTTCCACATCTTGTTTTATCAAGCCTTCTATTACAAAACAAAGGTTATCGATCGAAGTAAATGTGCGTCTGTTATCAAACGATCCCAACGGCCAAGGTATACCTTTATTCACAACACTATATAGCAAATTTAGATTACCTTTATTGCCCGGTCCATGAATCATACAAGGACGGAGAATATAAAACTGTTTATCTTTATTAGTGCACTCCGCCTTCATATTCAAGATATATTGCTCCGCAGCAATTTTACTCTCTCCGTATGGCCCGACAGGCGACGGAACAACATCCTCGGTTAAAATATCTCCCGGCACACTGTCGGCAGCAGCCTTAACAGAACTAAAGAACACAAACTTTTTGATTGATCTATCTAAGAAATAATCATAAATCTTTTTGGTCAGTTCAGTATTGATCTCGAAATAAACATTTGCTTGGGATTGATTTTTCGTATCATGTGCTTTGCCAGCCAGATGAATAATCATATCAACATCAGGTAAATTATCATTTGCCAAGTCATTCCAGGTGAAAGTCTTAACAATTCCTTTTTTCTCTGGAGTAATGATATCGAGTCCATAAAGAATATGCTGATTTGATAGAGCATTCACGAGATTTGAGCCGACAAAGCCGTGAATGCCAGTGATAAGTATTTTCATGACAATTAATCAAATATTAAAACCTTTCTCCGAGGAGGAACTAAGCCAAATTTCTTCCAATACCTAAAGAGTCCTTTCATAAATATTTTGGCATACTTCTTTGATTTTCGTGCAGATCGTGTCCCTTTATATTCTATTTGTATTTTTGGATAATAAACTATTTCAAAGCCTGATTTCCGTATACGAGTACACCAATCCATATCTTCCACATATAAAAAATAAGATGTATCTAAACCTTTTGTTGCCATATAGGCCTCTCGTCTCACCATTATAAAAGCTCCTATCACCCAATCTACGGTTTGAACTTTTGCATAATTCCGATTAGAATCCAATAACACTTCTTTTTTTGACAAGAATCTGGACAACTGTCTTTTCGCAAAACGGACAGGAGTTATATATTCCCGGCAACTATCTTGAATATTATTATCTTTATCCACTATCACTGGTGCTAATGCACCAATATTACTATTTTTCACCATAAATTCAACCATCGGAGAAATATCCATCCTCAACCGTACATCGGTATTCGAGATTATCAAATACTCTCCTCTAGTTACTCTTAATCCTCCATTCATCCCCGAAGCAAAACCTTCGTTACGCGAATTAAAAACCCAAATGATATTAGTATACCTTTCTTTTAACTCTAATTGCCTTGAGAGATCATATTCTGAATTAGAAGAAACGATTATCTCACAGTTATATTTTTGATAAACAAGATTGCTGGTTAATGCTTTATGAAACTCTTCAACTTCATTTATAGAATGATACTCTAATAAAACAAAGGATAAATCAACATTCATAATTGAATTATTTAATAACACGCTCCCAACACTTTTTTTCTAAATTATATCTCTTAATCACTTTTGCAGGATTACCAACTGCCATAGAATAAGGCGGAATAGACTTTACAACATTAGAACACGCCCCAATAATTGAATAGTCTCCAATAGTTACGCCTGGACATATACAACAATTTTCACCAATCCATACATTATTTCCTATTTTCACAGGTTTAGAACTAAGCGGTCGCAATCTATGAGGTACTGTAATATCAAAAGGAGTTCCTTCTGTAAAATCACCATGATTCAAATCAGTTATAAATGAACGAGAACCAATCGCCCCTTCACTGCCAATCTCAACTGATTGATAAGCAGCTATATGTACAAAATCATTTATCCTAAAGTTATCACCGATCTTTATTCTTTTTTGATCACCAATTGCTCCTTCAGGTGCTACTTCAAAACGGCACATACGTCCAATAGAAACGCCATTACCTATTTGGATATTCTTCGCATATCTAATATCAAAAGGAAATCTTATAACTTTTACTCCTTTATAGAATAAACGCGTTCTCAGGAAACAACAGAACATATAAAATTTATTCGAAACAGAATACTGTTTAATATTTGCCATACTATTTAATATTTAAAAATAAGACGTTTTAAAACTAGATACAAAAACAACATTCGATTTGTAAGTTGTTGTAAAAAAGAAAACGGACTTTCTTTAGCAGTAGATGATGTGTTATTCCCATGTCTTCTAAAAAGCATTGTTATAGTTTTATTTATGCATATCTTCCCTTTCAACTCTATTATGGCACAAATCCAACCACCTTGATATATAGGAAGTTTTTTAGGGAAGGGAAGTATCAACGGAAGCCATTTCCTTCTAAAACAGACACAACATCCGATATAAGTATTACGATATAAATTATATATAAATCCACTTTTAGTACGCAATTGAAAGAAAAAATCAGGAATAATTATGTGCAAATCAGCATCAACCGCAGATGCATTTAATAGAACAACGTCACAGCTTCGTAGAGACTGTACTCCTTCTGATATCTTGTTAGGTAACCACACATCATCTTGATCCGATAAAAAAATATAATCTCCTTTCGCATGTTTAATTGCATTTTCAAAATTTGAAGATACAATAGAAGTCAAACTATTAGTCTCAAAATCTCGTACATGATTAAATATAGAAATGCGTCTATCATTGTATGATTTTATAATATCCACAGTTTTATCTGTTGAACCATCATCGGAAACAATCAATTCATCATAATCTGAGAGTTGACACAAAATACTATCAATCTGTTCTTTAATAAATTTCTCACCATTAAAGGTTGCCATACAAACACTTACCATCTTATACCATCTTTTATGCCTTGTAACATATATTTTAAATAAATTCTACCTTTTTCTAAAACTATCGGATACACAAAGAAACGATAGGATAAGTTTACTATCTTTTCCAATTTCCAACTTAATGGTACATAATCTCTTTTACACAAAATCAAATAATTTCGATATTGATAATAAAATCTGGAAGGAGAAGAGATACTTGTACTACGCCCTAATACTTTCTTATCAGATCCAATCTTATGAAGCAACTTAACATTATAGTTCCGGCAACAACAATAGCCTTTAGCAATAGCACGCCAACATAATTCAAAATCTACATAATCGATAAAAAGACTTTCATCTAAATAACCTATATCATCTAATATTTGAATAGAAATAATAGAGCCTGAACTAATAATATCATTGCAATAAAATAATTCGTCTGTTGATCTTCTTGTATTTGAAAGAAAAGAAACATATTCCTCATTAGAGTCTTTATTCACTATTATTGGTCCCATTATTGCTATACGAGGATCTCTTTCCTGTACCTTTACATATTCATGAAACAAATTATTGACAAACGACTCAGTAACAGTACTGTCTTGATCAAAGAAAATAACATAATCACATCCGAGTTCTTTAGCTTTAGAGATACCAATATTTTGTGCTTTCGCTATTCCATAATTTTTCAATAAAGGAATATAAGTTACTTTTAACCCCGATAAATTCAACTTTCTGTCAGGAGTATTATCTATTAAAATCAATTGAATATCATCTTTTTTAAAAGTTGAATAGTCCTCCACGATTGATTCATATAACACAATTATAATTGCTACTTTTTTATTCATACCTCTAAGGGATAATTTAATAAAAGAAGGAAAGATGACTTTTAATTAGTATGCATTATAGAAGATAAACAAAGCCTCTCTATCCATATCACGTTCCTTATCCAAAATAGAATTATAAGGATAATATCTCATGTATTCTTTGCATCTCGTATTTCGCACGTTACTAAAATATCCATAAAATTGAAAGAAAAACATAGGAATATAAAGAAGTACCCAAAATCCGAAACTATGAATATTCACAAATTTATTTCGTGTGAGAAATATTTTTCTTGAAAAAGAAATATCTGCCAAAGCGAGAATAGCAAAAGGCATAAAATAATTATTATAACGATAAAATATAGCAATAGGTATAGACAATATAGCAAATATTAAACAAAGTGTAATCATTGGTTCTATCGTAAGTCTCTCCGTATTACTTCGCCTTTTTAGAAATACTATTGCTAAAAAAGGATATAAAATATATCGAAAAACAAGAGTCAAAATACCATTAACATTAAATACATTACCTGCTAAACTCGATTCTGAATAAACATTAACTCTACTCTCGATTCGATCTGTAAACGACAAAATATTGATATAATCAAAAAATATATTTTGAATTGCATAACCCGCCATTAGAATTAACAGTAACAATAAAATAGTATATCTATTCACTCGCATCATATCCCAGAACTTCACCCACTTTAAAACAGGCAAAATAAAGAGCAAAATAGCTGAACTATGAAATAAAAAAAGAAAGTGTACACAAAACATAATAACCACCCCATCTATTCTTTTTGAAATATTCCCAGCTCAACAGAAACATAGATACAGCACACGCCTCACGCATAACTTCACACGTAAAATTAATATACAGAAATACATAATAAATTAGGATTGCAAAAAATATATTTTTTGTATTTCGTTTTACAAACCAAAATAAGATTATATTCACTAATGTTGCTTGGCATATTTGCATCATCCAAAATTCCGAGAATAATGTTTTAACAATACAAGAAAAAAGCAAATACAAAGGATCATAATTAGCATATTTAAAGTCAGCCCATTTAAGATCATAGAGAGTAGGAAGCCAACGAAAAGTACTTTCATATCTTATAGTATCAACCCCCAAACGATATCTTAGACCAGCTATTAATATCAATGATACTAACATCAAATAATAACATCCATATTTGCATTTAATCTTCCCTAGATAATCAAATCTATAAGAAAAATAAACTAGCAATAGAAAAACAAGAAAATAAATCATTTCAAATCAAATCCTCTTCGTTTATATAAAAATGCAAAAATATATTCCAACAATAGTACTTTACGCAACTTCAACATTAGTAAAGGTTGTAATGCAAAGTTTGTTTTGAAGAACTGTTCGGCTTCATCCAAAAACTCCTGTTTATTTAAAGTTATTGCTAATGGAAGAATCATAGAATATCTTTTTGTATAAATAGTTTGCTTTACCTTATTAGTAACTAATTCTATATATTTATCAACATAATCTTTTTGAATCTGAAATACTCCAATTGCAATATTGAATTTTTTATATAAAGATTTGGAATGACTCGCACTTTCATTCAAAACTCGATAAACAGTGGTAGATTCATCCATAAAATAAATTTTCGAATCAGCCCAAATGTCCAGTGCCAAGGGAAAAGTCGCATCCACATATCTCTTTCTCGTCAAAAAAGCATACTTTCTCCTATATAACCAAGTACAAGGTGCAATATATCCAGCATATGTAAGATGATCAATAAAACTTTTTGAATGTTTAATCTTCCCAGAAGTTATATAACTCTCTTCGTACTCATTCCTATCTTGAAAATAAAAATCAACATTAGTATACACCAATCCATAGTCTTTATGTTTTTCTAAGAAATCGACTTGTTTTTGCAACTTAAAAGGATCAATCCAGTAATCATCACCTTCACATAATGCTACATATTTTCCAGATGTATGTTCATTCATTATTTTAGTAATAATCCCCTTATGCTTTGAATATTGATTCTCAGTTTCTATAATTGGTTTTATAATATCAGGATATTTTTCTGCATATTCTCGTACAATTTTGGCAGTCCCATCTGTCGATGCATCATCGTGAACAATAGCTTCAAAACGAAAGTTTGTCCTTTGCAAAACAATACCCTCCAAACATTGACGAATATAAGGTTCATGATTAAATGTCATACAACGAATAGTAACCATCAAAGAACCATCATAATCTTTTAAATACATAATATATTAATTAACTCTTTATTTATGATCTTGTACAATGAAACCATATTTTTTTACACGACTTGTATTTTAACAAAAATATATCGCTATAAATGGTACTATAACTTATTGACCGATATAAAACCGAAATTAGACTTTGTGATTTCAATATCAGTGTTAAAATCAACAGACATTCTTCTTACTTCTTCTATAATTGACATATCAGTACTCAAAATTGGAAGCCCCTTTAATCCTCTTTTTCCCATAAGCATTATTTCTACAGGATACAATCTTATCTCTAAACGCCTCAGACTATAAATAATGCTTACAATCATACTTTTCCAAACATCAGGAGAAGTGCACAATCCAATTGTACCATTCTTATTCCTCGTATTCATTATTTCGCCAACGCCCGTGACAATTTCTCTAGTTTTACCATATTTACGATAAAATTCCTCTGGCAGACAATTTACATCCTCATGCTGAAAAATAAAATTTCCCAAACCATAGAAAATTATTCCTGAACCATAGACTTCTATCCCACGTAAAACATGAGGTCCATGACAAACTACAATATCAGCTCCAGCATCAATACATTTATGAACAAATGTTTTAATAAATTCTGGCGGACACTCCTTACTATTCGCAAATTGATGAGAATGCACACTTACAATTATAACATCGGACTGATATTTAACATCAGTAATCAGATCTATCGTTCTCTGCAAATCATTTTGATCAGGAGTGGTATAGCTTCTGTTAATCATTCCTTGTTTGAACTCATACGTTCCAAATTTAAAATGATCATTACCAGTAAGATATCCCTCTTTTATTGCTTGCTCGTGATAATTATTAATACCTATGTCTTTTGATATTTTTAATAACACTTCATAATCACTTTTTTTCAATTCATATATAGTACGATGCTTCAATGGAGAAACTCCAGGACGGCCGTGCATATCTTGGTTTTGAGGACCAGCTGCATAAGAATCATGAAAAGAGCTTGTAATCCCAAGTAAAGCAATCCTACCATTTGAACTTTCAAAAAAAACGGGTTTACACGCCTCAGCCAAATTTATGCCAGTTCCTGCAAATGGAATATCTAAATTCATTAGATTTTTAATTGTTGCCAATAGCCCCTTGTGCCCATAATCCATAGCGTGATTATTGGCCGTATTAAACAAATTAAATCCCACCCTTTTCAGATCAGACAAACAGCCAGGCTCTGCCATTGCATATCCCCCTCCTGGAAAAGCTTCCGGATATCCTTCATTATTATGTATTGTGGTTTCTAAATTAGCAAATCTACACTCATGTTGCAACAATATTTTTTGTAATTCATCAAATCCTTCATAAGATTTTGAAGGTAATCGCTTACTTATAAGAATATCACCACACAATGATATACTAATATTAGAATCCTCTTTATTAATCATAATAGTATCACTTTACTTGTTTCCACAAATTCACAACTGATTTACGCTTTCCCGAATTTAAGACAGGTATTTCGTCAACATATTCAATCTGGATTTTAGAATCATTTCCAAATGTTTCTTTAAGTTGATTCAATATATTATTTTCTTCCATAAGTTGTATCTTATCTTTATTACTAACCAATTTAAGGATATATTCATTCATATTCATTTGGAAAAACTGCCATTGTCGTATTTCACTATAATTTTTCAATACTCGTGCTAAGATCATGGGAAATACCGGTTCTCCTTGAGTATTATAAATCAAATCTAGCCGACGTCCAAATAGTTTAGAGATATAAGGGGTATTGGTAGCTTCATCTAATTCCATAATGCAATTATCACCATTATCGTATCTGATAATAGGAAAGGCATAATTAAATAAATCCGTAATTACTAATCTTCCAAGTTCACCATATTCAGCCGGTTCGTCACTATCACATTTAAGAACTTCAAAAAAATAATCAGCTTCATTTAAATAAAACCGGTGTTCCAAGTCTCCAACACGCTCTTGAGCTAAAATTCCATTTTCTTCATTCGCATACTGAGATATTATATTACATCCGATATTCTTTTCAACTAATGTACGAGTAGAATCAAACAAAGTTTCACTACCCGCAATGATAATTTTAACAGAAGGTAATTTCAATTGATGCTCACCTACATAACGCGCCAACAAATCAAAAGAAGAAGCATATCCTCTCAAACATAATGCTTTTGTTTTATTGATCGTATCACATAACAATTGAAGATTGGCATCATTCAAGTTGGATATATCAAATGGTACTATATTCTCCCAAAATGACTGTGAACGAGATTTATTTTGCCATTTTGTCCAAATACGAAGTTGAACCAATTTATCATGAGATCTAAAACCAACAATCCTCCCGAAATACTTTAGTTCAGCGAGTCTCCTCTTTCTTTTTCGGGTATCAAAAGGAATGGCAAAAGGAGTTCCTGTTGACCCCGAGGTTTTTTGTATATGATATTTTCCTCCACGCTGCCATGGATTCGCATCCTCCGGAATCAATATTTCATCATAATGCTTTTGCAAGAGATCTTTATTTACAATAGGAAAGTTTTTTAGATCAGAGGAATTTATATTCTTATAGAACTTCGTATTATTTGTTGCATAATGCAATAATTCAGAGAGCATTTGCTCTCTCTGAGTTATTGCAAGCTGAGATTTTTTCTGTAGATAGCGTATGTCACAATAATGAGTCCACACTTTATCACCCTTAAAAAATCCTTGATCCAGAAATTATATCTTAAAATTGTCGAAAGAAGAGTCATAGCATTAAATTTCTCTTGCCGGATTACCAGCAACACGTTGATTAGATTCCACACTCTTTGTGACTACTGCTCCTGCTCCAATATAAGCTCTTGTTCCAATATACGGGACCTTTCCTGAGATAATTGTTGCACCAGATCCTATAAATGCATAATCATGCATAGTAACATAGGCACCCACAACAACATTACTTGCTACAAAACAATGCCTTCCTATACTACTTCCATGAGTGATCAAATCGTTAGATGACACAACACTATTATCGCCTATTACCACATCTGGAGAAACTACACTATTAGCATGAATAACAACTCCTCTTCCCAATTGTGCATATCTAGAAACAACAGCAGAAGGATGTATCAAAGTAGGAATACTTCCACCAAGCATAATAATCCTTTCATAAAGAGAAGATCGAACTTCATTATCACCTACGCTAATAGCAAATTGTTTTCCTAATAAATTCGAAGAAAACAAGTCATCATTACTGCCTTTAATCATTTGCCCAAAATAGATTTCTCCCGTTCGTCCTTCTTCGAAATGATATAATCCTACAACATTATATCCACAAGTTTCAACTAAATCAATATAGACTGCTGTATTGTGACCGACACCTAATATACAAATATTTTTATCCATCAAATCTTATTTTTCCAAAATCACGAACAAAAACTTATTTTGATTTACGAAAAAAGTCAAACGACATAAATATATAAAAAAGCTTTCTAAAAGTCTCCCAGTCATGACCTCCTTTGGGCAATAATGCATAAATATTCGATGTCCCATTTTGAGTTAAAACACTACAGTATTTTTTTGCTGCTGCTTTTATAGCTATATCACGGGTACCACTCCCTATAAATATACAATTCCCTTTTTCATGTCTCAGCCTAAAATCCTCTTCATGTTGTATCCAGCCTTTAATTCTATCAGTGTTAAGAAGAGATGCAGTGGGACTAAAAGCCCCAATAAAACGGAATGTATCTCCCATTCTACTATAATAAGAGCTGGCAGCGTGAAGAACTACCATTCCTCCCAAAGATAGTCCAGCTATAGCTCTGTTTTCCCATCCAGTCAATACAGGATAGTTTTCCTCTATATGTGGTATCAAATCATTAATAAGTACATTTTCAAAATGAATAAAATCACCATATTTATTGCTGGAGCATATAATATCAGGCATTACCACTATCATTTCCGGAATCATTTCTTTTAATACCATATTCCCTATGATATGTCGGATACGTCCTTGCCCATTATTCTGCCATTCGGCATTAGAACCTAATCCATGAAGCAAATAAAGTACTGGATATTTCACCTCTGGTAACATATCGCTAGGTAACAGAACACTACCCATTTTTTTGGGGGTACAGTTACCATAACAAAGAGGTTCTAACACCCCATAATTATTATCCTCATCATAATCTGTTGGAATTTTGTCCAAGTCTATTTTTATTGACTCACTTTTTCCTGCTTCCATAACTTCTTGTTTTTATTGGTTTATAATCAAATTTAATACTCTATCTATGTCATTTTCACTAAGTTTATGATGCATAGGCAAACAAACCACCTCCTCCGCTTTACGAGTAGCAACAGGCAAATTTTCAATTGTAGCTGAAGATAATCCACGATATGTAGAGAAAGTACTAATTAATGGATAGAAATATCTTCTGCCTAATACATTATCTGCCTTCATCTTAAAATAGAGTTCATCACGGGTCATCCCATATTTCTCAGCATCAATAAAAATAGGAAAGTAAGAATAGTTGTGTTGTACTCCTAACACATCATCCATAAAAGTAATACCCGAGGTCGAACGTAAAGCTTCACGATAAGTGTCCGCCACCAACTTTCTAGCAGCAATAGCGGTATCCACCTGTTTTAAATTTAATAAACCATACGCAGAACGGACCTCATCCATCTTACTATTAATGCCAGGAGCGACTACCTCCGTCTCACCAGCAAAACCAAAGTTTTTTAGATAATCAATACGTTTTTTAGCCTGAGCATCTTTCATAACCAATGCCCCACCTTCAACCGTATTAAAAACTTTAGTTGCATGAAAACTCAGTGTAGACATATCACCAGCCCTAAGAATAGACTCTCCGTTTACTTTTACACCAAAAGCATGTGCAGCATCATAAATTACCTTCAAGCCGTATTTATTGGCTATTTTTTGTATTTTTTCCGTTTCACAAGGTTTACCATAAACATGAACGGGCATAATAGCTGTAGTATAGGGAGTAATGGCAGCTTCTATTTTATCCGGATCTAAATTGCATGTAAGCGGATCGATATCTACAAAAACCGGTTTTAATCCATTCCACCAAAGAGAATGGGTAGTAGCAACAAAGCTGAAAGGAGTCGTAATAACTTCACCCTTAATATGAAGTGCCTGGAGGGCTGTTATTAAAGGCAAAGTGCCATTAGTGAATAAACTGATATATGGTACATCTAAATACTCACAAAGAGCTTTCTCCAATTCCCGATGATAATATCCATTATTAGTTATCCATTTTCGCTCCCAAATATCTCTAAGGTAGATATTTAGTTCATCCAAATCTGGCAATAACGGAGAAGTTACTGTTATCAAATCTTTTGATTCCATTTTTATAGTTGTTTTATTTTCGACGAATAATTGAAAGTAATTCGTTCAGTTCTGAAAATCTGAACAAAAAAGAAAGTCCGAGATAGTAAGTGATTCCTACGAGTACTCCTGCGGTTAATTGTAATAAGATTCCTTCAAATACTAATGTTAGTCCAAAGACAATTCCCCACATAGAAAAAGACAATAGTAAAGTTGGTGTCAAATCACACATTTGCCTGATAAAGCCAACCTTGATTAATACTCCCGTATAATGAGTATTAATGATCAAAGCAATCAATGAGGAAATAATCTGTCCGAAGCACATCGGAATTAATCCCATGGGAATAGTAATACAAAGAATTACCACAGAAATTATTTTTTTTATGATTTCAAGTTTCAGAAACAGTTCTGATCTTCCTTTCACTTGTAGCAAGTTTAAATTGATAGCATGGATCGGATACCACATCATCGAAAAGCAAATAATCTGCAATAAAGTGGCTGCAAACAGCCACTTTTCTTCCAGTAAAAGTAACACAAGAGGCTTTGCTACTGCTGACAATCCCATTAATAACGGAAAAATCAGGTATGCAGAAAACTTTAAAAAGCGACGATAAATAAGAGCCAGTCTTTCATCATCATTTTGTATCTGACACAATACCGGATAAGTAACCCGCTGCATGATACCGGTCAGGCTGGAAGACGGAAAATCCGAGAATTGGTGCGCCCGGGTATAATAACCTAATGAAGATGCAGTGAAGAACTTTCCTATCACTATCAGATACATATTCCTATAAAGAGTATCCAATAATCCGGAACACATCAGTTTGGACCCAAAAGCAAATAATTCATGAAAAGATTTCCAGGAATAACACCACTGGGGCCGCCAATGAGTAAATACCCATAATAAAAGTGTATTCAGTCCTAAATTAGTCAGTTGCTGAGCAGCGATTGACCAATACCCGACTCCATGCCAAGCCAAACCAATACCTACTATTCCGGAAATTATCGCTGCCGTAAAACTAGCTTTCGCTTGTGTCTTAAAATTGATATTAATGGTGAGTAATGCGCGTTGTACAATAACCAGTGAGTTAAATATAACGCTAATACAAACCACACGCATCAACAATGTTAACTCCGGACTATCATAGAACTCTGCAACATATGGAGATATGATGAACAATAATAGATATAACAGAACTCCGACAACAATATTAAAATAAAAGACTGTTGAATTATCTACTTCTGTCCGGTTCTGTTTCCGGATCAATGCCTGAGAAAATCCGCTGTCAATCAAAGATTGCGCAACAGCAATAAAAACTGTCAGCATCCCTATTAAACCATAATCTTTCGGAGAAAGCATCCTGGCCATAATAATCATGACCAAAAATTGGATACCTTGAACGGAAAAGCGTTCTACACTGCTCCAGACTACACCACTAACCGTTTTTTGCTTTAAAGAAGAAGACACGATATGCTATTTGTCTTTATACATAGAAGAGTAATACTTCTCATATTCTCCACTCGTGATATTGTCCATCCATTCCTGATTTTCCCAATACCATTTAACAGTTTTCTCAATACCTTCTTCAAACTGCAAACTTGGCTCCCAACCCAATTCATCCTTCAATTTGGATGAATCGATCGCATAACGTAAATCATGTCCTGCACGATCGGCCACATACGTAATGAGATGTTCACTTGTTCCTTCCGGATTTCCAAGCAGCTTATCTACCGTTTTGATGATGACCTTTATTAAATCAATATTCTTCCATTCGTTAAAACCACCAATATTATAGGTATCTGCTATTTTTCCTTCATGAAAAATGACATCAATGGCTCTGGCATGATCTACCACATATAGCCAGTCACGTACATTCTCGCCTTTTCCATATACAGGCAGACTTTTACCATGACGAATATTGTTAATGAATAATGGAATCAATTTCTCAGGAAATTGATAAGGACCATAATTGTTACTACAGTTCGTTACAATTGTCGGCATTCCATACGTATCATGAAAAGCTCTCACAAAATGATCAGAACTGGCTTTGGATGCCGAATAAGGACTATGCGGATCATATTTGGTAGTTTCAGTGAAGAAAGAACCGTCAAACTGCAAAGCTCCATATACTTCATCCGTAGAAATATGATAAAAACGTTTTCCGAGATATTTCTCCGGTACAGACTCCCAAGTCAATTTGGCAGCCTGAAGTAATGAAAAAGTCCCCATAACATTTGTTTGAGCAAATGTAAAAGGATCTTTGATGCTTCTATCTACATGACTTTCTGCTGCCAGATGAATAATACTATCCACCTTATATTGCCCGAAAATCTCCAGCATCCTCTCAAAATCGCAAATATCTGCTTTTATAAATGAGTAGTTAGGCTCATTTTCAATATCCGTCAAATTTGCCAGATTCCCGGCATAAGTCAACTTATCCACATTGATGATATGATATTCCGGATATTTAGTTACAAATAATCTTACGACATGTGAGCCTATAAAACCAGCCCCTCCTGTTATTATAATATTTCGTTTAAAATCTTTCATATGCTTATTTTTTTTAGTTCAGTCAAACACTTAATCAAAGAATCTTTCCAATAAGGGATTTGTACAGCAAACGTATTCTTCACTTTAGTCTTATCTAACACTGAAAAATGAGGCCTTTTTACCTTACTTGGAAATTCATCACTATGACAAGGTTGAATATGACAAGTATTTCCACTTAGATTAGCTATCTCTACAGCAAAATCATACCAACTACAAACACCCTCATTACTGAAATGATAAATACCTTCATTACCTTCACATAAACCCTCCTCAATAACTTTATAGATAATCGTAGCCAGATCTCCGGCATAAGTAGGAGTACCCACTTGATCGAAAACAACTTTCAGCTGGTCTTTTTCCAAGGTTAATCTCTGCATAGTCTTTACAAAATTATTCCCAAATGCTGAATACAGCCATGCTGTTCTAAAAATCAAAGACTTACATCCTATCTGCCCAATACTTTTTTCTCCAGCAAGTTTAGTCTGACCATAAATACCCAAAGGATTGGTCGGCTCGCCTTCCCGGCAAGGAGTATTTTTATCTCCTTGAAAAACATAGTCAGTAGAAACATGAATCAGAGTAGCATCATATCTTTTGCAAGCTATTGCCAAATTCTCAACTGCCTTATTATTTATCAAATCAGCTGTTTCAGAATCATCCTCTGCTTTATCCACATTTGTATATGCAGCACAATTAACGATAACTTTTATATCATTCTCCACTACAGATTGCAGGACTGAATCAAGATGGGTGATATCAAGTTCTGCTATATCTGTAAATACATAACTATTTGTACTTACTTGGGAAATCTTACGCATTTCATTGCCTAATTGCCCATTAGCCCCCGTGACAAGTATATTCATTCTCAATAAAGATTTTCGGAATAATGAAATGAAAAATCTAAATTCTTCAAAGTTGCATGATTTTTATCTTTCTCTGAAAGAATCACTTTATCTGCCGGAATCCTCCAGTCAACATTTATATCCAAGTCATTCCAAAGTATCGCCCCTTCACTCTGCGGGGTATAAAAATTATCGCATTTGTATTGAAATACCGCTTCATCACTTAAGACCGCAAAACCATGTGCAAAACCACGGGGCACAAAGAACTGTCTGTGATTTTCTTCTGTCAATTCAACCGCTACATATTGTCCGAATGTTGGTGATCCTCTTCGAATATCCACAGCTACATCAAGAACCGATCCTTTAATACATCTGACCAATTTACTTTGACTGAAGGGTGGTTTTTGAAAATGTAAACCTCGCACTACTCCATAGGATGACTTGGATTGATTATCTTGTACGAAGATAGTTTTGCACACTTTCGCTTCAAATTCTTTTTGAGAAAAGGATTCATAAAAATATCCTCTATCATCCTTGAAAATACGAGGTTCAATAATTACAACTCCCTCGATAGTAGTTTTGATTACGTCCATTATTTTTCTTTTAACTCGTCAATCACCTTTAACAAATACTGACCATATTGATTTTTAAGCATAGGCTGCGCCAATTCTCTCATCTTCGCCTCACCAATCCACCCCTGTCTGTATGCGATTCCTTCCAGACAGGCAACTTTCAGACCTTGACGTTTTTCAATCACTTCGACAAAAGTAGAAGCTTCAGAAAGGGAGTTATGCGTACCCGTATCAAGCCAGGCAAAACCACGGCCGAGTAATTGAACTTTAAGTTCTTTATCTTCCAAAAATTGCTGATTTACCGTAGTGATTTCCAACTCTCCACGAACCGACGGTTTAATATTATTCGCCACATCAACCACCTTATTCGGATAAAAATAAAGTCCGACTACTGCATAATTGGATTTAGGGTATTGAGGTTTCTCTTCAATAGATAAACAGTTTCCTTCTTTATCAAACTCTGCAACACCATAGCGCTCCGGATCACTAACCCAATAACCAAATACGGTAGCTTTATTTTCCGTCTCTGCATTCGTCACTGCTTGTGCCAGCATCTGAGAAAAACCACTGCCATAAAAGATATTATCACCTAACACCAAACAGACTGAATCACTGCCAATAAATTCTTCGCCAATAATGAAAGCTTGTGCCAATCCGTCCGGAGAAGGCTGTTCAGCATATTCCAATATAATGCCATAATCAGAACCATCTCCCAGTAATCTTTTGAATCCGGGCAAATCTTGTGGAGTAGAAATTATAAGTATTTCTCTGATTCCTGCCAACATCAATACTGATAAAGGATAATAAACCATCGGTTTATCATAAATGGGAAGTAGTTGTTTACTCACTCCTTTTGTGATAGGATACAACCGTGTACCCGAACCACCTGCTAACACAATTCCTTTCATGAAACTACAGTTTTTTCTTGTTTACACAATTCTTTATCAAGCTTCTCATATATAGAATTATTTGACTTAAACTCTGGAACGACTTGTTTCATTAATCTCACTGTATCGTCTATCTTAACAAGTAATGCCAAGTTTGCAAGTTTATCATAAGAAGGAAGTATTGCATCTCGACTATATTCCCGAACTTTAGCAATACGTATTTTATAATGATCTGTTGGAATTGTATTCTCTTCGTTACTCAATACTTCTTCATAAAGTTTTTCTCCGGGACGTAAACCTGTAAATTTGATTTCAATATCTTCATTAGGAACATATCCTGCTAAACGGATCATCCGTTCAGCCAAATCTACAATCTTAACAGGTTTTCCCATATCAAATACAAAAATCTGATTTCCTGTACTCATTGTGGCAGCTTCCATCACCAACCTGCAAGCTTCAGGGATAGTCATAAAGAATCGGGTTATCTTCGGATCAGTAACCGTAACCGGACCACCCGTACTAATTTGTTTACGGAAATAGGGAATAACACTACCGTTGCTTCCTAAAACATTACCAAAGCGAGTCGTTACAAATTTTGTTACACCTTGAATCTCTCCACGTTCCATAGCTAAGCCCAAACTCTGTACATAGATTTCCGCCAAACGTTTAGAAGCTCCCATCACATTAGTAGGATTGACTGCCTTATCCGTAGAAATCATAATCATCTTTTCTACATTATATTGCACACAAAAATCTGCAACTAAGCGCGAGCCAACTACATTAACACGAACTGCTTCACATGGATTCTCCTCCATCAACGGAACATGCTTGTAAGCCGCCGCATGAAAAACAACTTGTGGATGGAATTTCTCAAAAGCCATCCGAAGGCGTTCTTTGTTGCGGACATCACCAATAAACGGAGTGAAACTTAAGTGGGGATAGGATTTTTCCAACTCTAGACGTATCTCATGCATCGGAGTCTCAGCATTGTCATACAACACCAGATGTTTGACTCCGAAGGTGGCTATCTGACGACATAATTCACTGCCAATACTACCGGCAGCACCAGTAATCATGATCGATTTACCAGAGAAATTATCAATGATTTCCTGCATACTGATCTTGATCTCGTCACGGCCCAAAAGATCTTCAATCTTGACTTCACGAATGGCTGTTTTCTTCAATCCCGTGCCGATAATATCAATGGAAGGAGATACCAAACTTTTGATTCCTATATTCTGGCTATATTTCACAAGCTGATCCGATTCATCTTGGACTGCCTTGTCTGAAGGGAAAATAATACCACCAATATTATATTTACTCACAAAACGACGAAAATTAGCTTCATCTTTAAAGTGATAGACAGGAAGTTCCGATATCCGATATGATTTCAAATGCTTGCTGGGATTAATATATCCTACAACCTGATAATGCTTACTAGTATACAAACGCTGTTTTAATGATACACTTTGATCATCCGTACCATAAACCAGTACACGAGTTTTCCGAAAGTTGACTTGCATAATCACCAAATCATAAACCAAGAGTAAAAAAACTCTTGAACCGACTAGAAGCACAATCGACAACAACAGATCAATAAAGCAATAAACCCAGATAAGACGAAACTCAATCCAGTTTCCTGCAATGACTACAACAGCTAACAGGCATATCTCCTTGAGTAATACCACAAAGACTATTTTACCAATACTTCTGACTGACGCGTGACGTATTATATTCTTATGAACTTTTAAAAAATAGAATAAAGTCAGACTAAAAATAAACGAACAGAATAGGAGTGATAAAAAAGCAATCTTGCTTATACTCACTATTACCCCGGAGACAAAAAACATAGTTATACAAGTACTAACTACAGATAAAATAGAATCTATAAGAAGCACAATCCAATAACTAAAATATTTTTTATATAAATGCTGATTAAAATAAGCCAATAGATATCTCATAATTTGTACGTGTTTGTTCTTTTTAAAACTGATTACAAATAGTAGATAGCTCGAATCTCAAGGATATCGGAGATAATTTCTTTAAAATTATTCGGGAACGGTCTAGAACAGCTTTTCTTTTTACCTCATCTTCAGGATGGGCATACATTGATACACTATATCCCATCAAGAGTGCTAAACATAACGCAGCTTCCTGCTCATCTGTATCACCCGTCAACGGAAACAACTCATTAATCCCCTCATGAATTTGTTGATTTAACAAAGAAAGGTTATCGGTGCACACATACCCATCTCTTTCACCGATGCGAAGCAAACTATCTGCCATATTGTGCAGATGATTGATTTTTTCTTGCAGAATAGAGTGTTTTATACCCATTTTAGATATACTTTAGACCGGAATATTTATCGGCTCTACATAACCAACAGGCATATCTACACACGCACATCCCAACATATTCAGACGAACGGCAATCTTACTTTTACCATCCACATTAACCAGTTCACCAACCAGTCCGGTCAGAGGACCTTTAATCACACGAACCTGTTCGCCACGAGCCAAAGGGGAGCTGTTCATGCTAACTGATTCTGCGGAATAATCAAGCATGAAACGGAAACGAGCCATTTGCTCGTCAGGAATTACAGCAGGACTACTCTCACCGCGCATCACCATGTAACGGCTGACAGTAGAAAAACTCAGAACTTCCATACGTTCCTTTGGATCTACATGTACAAAGACCATCATCGGAAGTAAAACAGATGTGATCATCTTACGACGATCACTCCATTGGTGGAGTTCTTGTTGAACGGGAATGAAATTCTCGATTCCCATCTTGTCCAGATGCTCAGAAACCTTCTTTTCATGGTGCATCCGAACCAAAGCTACATACCAGCGTTTTGAGTGTGCTACGCCTTCCCCTGTCCCATAAATAGGCCCAGCATTGAGTGATTTCTCTTTTCTTAAAATCATGTTTTTTTACCCCATGTTTATCCGTTACTTCTTAGGTAACGAACAAACATAGGGCAAGCTAAACAGGGAACTTTTTTCAACGAAACGATGAAAAGATGACTATAAACTTGGAAATAGAGCAGATGTGAAGGTGTTTTTCAAAAATTAGAATAAAAAAAAGACATAACACGAATATTGCAATATTCATCAGTTATGCCTGCATTTGATTCATTTTCCGAAAATAATTTCATTTTTGTTTGCGTATTTTCATAAATATGTCCATCTTTGCGCCATAAATCATTCCGTTACCTAAGAAGTAACGCACACTTATAAGCACTGTATATCAGCTACATAAATCATTTTATCCTATCTAAACAACATTTTTTAGCGTAAGATTAATTCTTCGATTTACTTCCGTTCGATCTTTCAATTCAAACCCTTTCAGGTAAATCTGCGTCGTCTTGATCGATTTGTGTCCCAGCGACTCACTAATCATCTCGATAGGAACCCCGCGATACTTGGCAGTAGTGGCCCACGAATGACGAAGCGTATAAGACGTGACGGGAGATTTCAAGTGCAGAGCTTTCGCTAGCCCCTTCAGGCAATAATTGAACTTCCGGAGGGCAGACTGATATTCGCGATAAGCACACTCATCTTTCCGTTTTTTATCACCACGGAGAATCCCGAACAGATAATCCGGACAATTCGGACGGGACTCCTGCCTGTTCCGAAGTTGGTTCAACAACTCCTTAGCACTATCCAATACTCCAACACTGATAGGAGTCTTCGTTTTGATACGATTATAGCGCAGCACATCGCTGTCCAAAGCTGATTTTTCCAGATGCGCCAGATCAGCGAAAGACATCCCGCAAAACTGGAACATCAGGGCAGCAATAGACTGCGTACGACGTAAACGCTCCGATTGAGGATCGTCATACAGAAGCTTATGCAACTCCGACATAGGTAAAGCCCTTTTCTGCCGTACGTCCACTCCCGTATAAACATCGCGAAACAGATACGGGACATAAGGCGCACTCCCCGCCTCTACCCCACGGTTGTAGACACTACGCAGCATACGCATATACGTAGAAATCGTATTGGGCCTCAAGCCACACTCGTAAAGATGCTGCTCATAACACCGCAAACGCTCACGCGTCACTTGCCTGAACGACACACTATACCCTCCACAAAACTTGGTAAAAGAAAGAAGGGCATTCTGATAGACATGCGCCGTAGAATAGCGCCCCTCCTTTCGCAAACGACCGATGTATAATTCCCCACACCGGCTAAATCCATTTTTACTCATCATTTGCATCACTAGTTATTTTATATATAATACCATTTGGCAAAGAACAAAAAAACATCGCTTTTTATAAGTTCACCCATCGTCGGTATAGCTTTAATTAACATTTATTTTTTAACAATACGCATAAATTAGTTAATATGAAGAAAAAATCATCCCTCGAAAAACAAAAGGAACAACCATCAGAATGTGATGTTTGTAGAAGATGTAAACTCAATGTAAATCAACAAAATGAAGAGTTTATCAGCAAAGAAGAACTGGATAAAAGAAATGGCATCGCCGAAGGAAAAAATGGCTACTTTACTTTGTACTTGCAGCTGTTTTTCAAAGGAATTATTATACATGGCCACCCCAGAACCATCCGCCAGCTCGCACTGTATCTCTACAACAAAAAAAAACTGTACTCCCATAAGAACAACGGATATAAACTTATGAAACTTAGTAGTATAAATACAGACCTGAACACTTTAAGCCATTCTGTACAAGAGCAACTGAAGGAGGAAGAAGAAAAAGCAAAAAAAGAAGCGGAAACCCGTAAAAGCAGATTTTCCTGAAAATAATAGTTGGGAGAAACAGAATGGTCTACCTTTGACGCCGTTTTGAAGTTTACAAAAAATGGTGACGCCATCACCCTAACATAGTGACGGTATAAGGTCGTGATACCGTCACTATAACGACCGGATAGCGTCACTATACCGGCAGACTAAAACTATTATTTTCACAAAATTTAAAAAAAAGAAGAAATGAAAACAAAATTACACAAGAGCAAGAATCAGTCTTGCCAGGAAGTATGGAAAAGACGTATGATAACTGAAAAAGGAATTTCGGAAAAATGCGCGGAACAAATAGCGCAAAAAGGTCTAAAACTCACAGAACGAATGCAGTACGGACATGCCATGATTGCTTTCCACAAGCAAGACGGAACTTTCTGCCTGGAGCAAGGAACGCTGGTAGGATATGAAAAATTCTTCCATCGGGTATACCGCATCACACAAGAACAGGAATCAATCATTTACTGGAACGTGGAACAACATGCATGGAGAAGATTTATGATTGAGAATCTGCTGGAATGGAAAGCAACCGTATAACATCAACAAATAAATATACACATAATATGAGTCTAGAATATACGGGGATACCTTATTTCCCCTTGACATCCAATTTCTTTGAAGAAGATGTACCCGAACTGCTGGAAGCCAAATTTGGCATCAAAGCTTCATACCTGTTGATCAGATTGCTCTCCAAAATCTACAAAGAAGGATATTACATAACCTGGGGCGAAGAACAATGCATCATTTTTCTTCGCAAAGTAGGGGGAGAAGTGACCAAAGAGGGGATGAACCACATCATCGACTTACTACTGGAAAAAGGATTCTTCGACAAACAAAGCTATCAGGAATATGGGATCCTGACTTCGGCAAGCATCCAGAAAATTTGGCTGGAGGCTACGTTCCGCAGAAAACGGGATCTCTCAAAAATGCCGTATTTACTGGAGTCCGTGATCAAAGACAAGCAAAAGAAAAGTAAGCAAAAGTCGGATACCAACGAAGAAATTGCAGACAATTTACCGGTACAAGGAGAATTGAAACTGCCAAATGACAGCAATTCCGGACAAAGTAAACTAGAAGAAAATAAACCAGAACAAACCAGACAAGAGGAAAAAAAAGCATCTTCTTCTAAGGAAGAAGAATGTGAGGAAGGAGGAAAGAGTGATACTTCGTTCTGTATTCCGGGGTATGCCTATAATACAGCTACACACAACATACAAGGATTGATAGAATGTCTGAAAAGCCATAAGGTCAGCAACCAGAAAGAGATGCAAAGCATTCTGCGCCTGTCCGATTATGGAAAAAAGGGAACCTCCGTATGGAAATTGCTGTCAAACACCAACTGGAATAAAATTGAAGCTCCGGGAAGGTATATCATTGCCGCGCTGACAGCAGGAAGAAGGAAGCAGGTGGATTAGAGTGTTGCATAAGACTTCCGACATGAAAGCATGTCAGAAGAAAAGGAATACGCAACCCTATAAAAAATGTGAGAGAAAACCTTTCAATTTTCTCTCACATTTGGAAAACAATAAAATTAAACTCACTTACTAATTGCCAATTCGTTCGCTATTGCTTTCACTTAAAACAGCAATTGGCATCATTCTTCGTTCTTTTCAAGAGACCTCTTCTCTTAAGCAATCTAATTCTCTACCTAATTATTAATTTACTCCCCTTAAAATTCTGTCTAGCCATGGACAGTTCATCCACCTGTTATCTATTGTCTGTTTATAAATAGTTCCTTATATTTATAAGAGGAGCTTTCTTTCCTTTTTTACCAAGAAAAATAGAAGAAAAAATAGATTTAATTAAAAAACGCCTTTCAGAGTACTCTGAAAGGCGTTTTTTAATTGCAGAAATATTTCACTTCCTGCTTTATATCAAGGATAATTTCTCTTTTTTACGGCACGGACTTCTGTTCCCGTCTATTCTAATATGACTTTCTGCCCACTCAGCTGATAATTGATTCCCAAAGAACCAAATACTTTTTTCAATGTTTCGTGCAGGTCTTTTGTCAGTATCGTACCGTTATAGTACAGTTCATTATATTTTTCACACCCTACCACTTCCACATCAAATATGTGCTGAATGTCCGCTACTACATTGACCAACGGGTCATCTTCATAACCGAGTACTTCGGGCAGTTCTTCCTTTTCCTGAACAGGACCAATCTCATTCTCATCACAGCGTACACTTTCACCGGCATTCAATGTCTGTTCTCCGATTGGTGTCTCTACCTTCACTGTTCCCTCTTCACAATTGACAGTGATCGTTTTTCCTTCCTGCTCGACCAAGAATTTTGTACCTAACACCGTAACATCTCCGGCTTCCGTTCGTACAGTAAATGTTTTACCCGGAGTCACGTCAAAAAAGGCCGATCCGAGCAGATTCAGTTTACGCCCCCAAAGCCAACTCACTTTATTATAAGACAAAGTTGAGTTTTGCATCAGCTTCACAGAACTGCCATCCGGTAGCTTGTAATCGACAGCTACTGCTTCAGACGTAATCTTCTCTTCCGACAGATAGTAATAACCGCCTATTCCGAAAAGCAGGATAAACAGGGCCGCTACTCTCCAGTAGATACAACTGCTCCTAAGAACAATCAGTTTCTGTCTTCCTGCAGCGTTCGGTCTGCTTGTTAATGCATCCGCACGTTTTTCTTCACGAAATTCTTCTAACTTCCCACCAACTACAGACTTCCGTGCAAACAACTCACCTTTCAGAGGAAGTTTGCCGTCTTCCATATATTGTTCCAGAAGTTCTTTCCTATTCTCCATATCCTCACCTCAATTAAAAATCCATAAATTAGCAGCTACAGTCAACAGGAATGATTTGCTCAATCGCTCTCTCAGTCTGGATATTGCCATGTGGGTAGTATTATAAACAGTACGGGAAGTCAGTCCCATCACTTCGGCTATTTCGTCCGAATTCAGTTTTTTATAATACTTCAAGTATAATACCTCTCTCTGCTGCTTTGTCAAGCCATTTATTTCTTTCTGCAGAACTTCTAACTGCTCTCTTTCAAGTTCGGAACGGACAATCGCTGTTTCTATGTCTATCTCCAAATCGAATCTATATTCGCTTGAATTAACTTCGTCCAATGATGTGAATACGCCATTAGCAGTTTTCTTCAACTCATTCAGCAGCATGCGTTTCAGCGCCACACACAGGTAAGCGGATATGGACTGAGGCTCGGAACAACTCTGCCTCTTCTCATACAGATAAACGAACAAAGACTGAATGGATTCAGTTACCAGATCATCATCACCGGCAATCTTCATCCCATATCCGTAAAGTAAATCCGAATATTCATTGTAGAGTTGCCGGAATGCTTCTTCATCCCCCTGCTGGATTTTCTCCCAAAATGTTGTATTCATTTCTCCTTCCCTTATTTACAGGTAACATAATTCTTCCCCTTTTACCAATTATTTTTGTTAAATTCCACCAAGCAGACTAAAATTCACTTGTGAAGTGGAATTTAATGTGCTTGAAGTCCATTTGTGCCATCTGAAGCACATAACCTGAATCGGCAAGGAATACGTCACGTCCTTCCCTGTCTTTCGCCATATATTGGTATTTACGTTTCTTGAAAGCTTCCAGCTCAGCAGGATCATCGCTTTCTACCCAACAAGCCTTGTACAAACTTACCGGTTCCCAACGGCAAGAAGCATTGTACTCGTTCAGCAGACGATACTGGATAACCTCAAACTGCAACTGTCCGACCGTACCAATAATCTTGCGGCCGTTGAACTGATTGACAAACAACTGTGCCACACCTTCGTCCATCAACTGGTCGATACCCTTTGCCAGCTGTTTCTGCTTCATCGGATCGGCATTTTCGATATACTTGAACATCTCCGGCGAGAAGCTGGGTAAGCCGCGGAAATGGAGCAGTTCTCCTTCCGTCAGCGTATCACCGATCTTGAAAGTTCCGTTGTCCGGCAAACCGATGATATCTCCTGCATAGGCTTCGTCAATGGTCGTTTTCCGCTGTGCCATAAACTGGGTGGGCGATGAGAAACGCATGGTCTTGCCATGACGGACGTGCTGATAGGGTGCATTACGTACAAATTTGCCCGAACATATCTTGCAGAATGCTACACACGAACGATGATTCGGGTCGATATTGGCGGTAATCTTAAAGATGAATCCGGTGAATTTCGGCTCATCCGGTTTCACTTCACGCTCTTCTGCCTGTACAGGACGAGGACTGGGAGCAATCTCCACAAAGCAGTTCAACAATTCCTGTACACCAAAATTATTCAAGGCAGAGCCAAAGAATACAGGCGCGCAATCTCCTGCCAGATAAGATTCCACATCCAGTTCCGGATAAACTCCTTCGATCAGTTCCAGATCGCCACGCAGCTTGTCTGCCAGCGGCTTACCGATCTGCTTATCCAGTTCTTCCGTATGTATGTCGACTTCTACCTTCTCCGTCACCACTTGTTTGGAAGGTTGGTACAAGTCCAGTTTCTTCTCATAAATATTATATACTCCTTTGAAGCGGGCTCCCTGTTCGATAGGCCATGACAACGGGCGGACCTGAATCATCAGTTCTTCTTCCAGCTCGTCCAGCAAGTCAAACGGGTCCTTGCCCTCACGGTCCATTTTATTGACAAAAATAATAACCGGAGTTTTTCTCATACGGCACACTTCCATCAGTTTACGGGTTTGTGTTTCCACACCTTTCGCTCCGTCTACTACAATGATAACACTGTCTACTGCAGTCAGCGTACGATATGTGTCTTCGGCAAAGTCCTGGTGACCCGGAGTATCGAGAATATTGATCTTGTAGTCCCGATAGTCAAATTCCATTACGGAAGTTGTCACTGAGATACCACGCTGTTTCTCAATCTCCATCCAGTCGGAAGTAGCCGTTTTCTTGATTTTATTACTCTTGACCGCACCTGCCACCTGAATCTGACCACCGAAAAGCAATAACTTCTCCGTCAATGATGTCTTACCGGCATCCGGATGCGCAATAATGGCGAATGTTCGCCGTCTCTGTATTTCTGTATTATCTGCCATATTTATTATAAGGTATCGATGCATCTTTTCAGGCTTTCCTCCCAATGAGGTATTTCGATGCCGAACGTTGTTTTTATTTTTGTTTTATCGAGTACGGAATATGCAGGGCGGTTCGCTCTTGTAGGATATTCCGACGTATGCAGAGGTTTCACTTTGCATGAGGTGATTCCTGCCAGACGATGAATAGCTACCGTAAAGTCATACCAGGAGCAGACTCCTTCGTTGCTGAAATGATAGACTCCACGAACGATGCCTTTATTAATAATAGCAAAGATGGCCTGTGCCAGGTCATTGGCGTAAGTAGGAGTTCCTACCTGATCGAAAATGACTCCCAAACTATCACGCTCTTTGCCCAGACGGATCATCGTCTTCACGAAGTTGTTGCCAAAAGTGGAATAAAGCCATGCGGTACGGATAACGACTGACTTTTCGCAATGATTCAGTACCTCATATTCTCCTTCAAGTTTCGTTGTTCCATATACCGAATTCGGACATGGATCGCATTCTTCTGTATAAGGAATATGAGCGGTGCCGTCAAAAACATAGTCGGTAGACACCTGAATCATCGCCGCACCATTAAACTGCGCTGCACATGCCAGCGTTTTAGGAGCTTCACTGTTCAGCTTGTAAGCCAGTTCCGAATCATCTTCCGCTTTATCTACTGCTGTATATGCCGCACAATTAACAATAAGCTCAATCCGCTTTTCAGCAATATATGCCCAAACAGCGTCCTTATTACAGATGTCCAGCTCCTGCACATCTGTGAAATAATACGTATGTTGCGGATTCTCTTTTGCAAGAACTTGCATTTCATTGCCAAGCTGACCATTGGCACCCGTCACTAAAATTCTCATTTATTCATCAAGTTTTAATTCCCCTTTCAGGTCTTTATCGTAATAGTTTGCCAACATGGAAAGAAAGCTGCTGATAGCTTCTACCGCCTTCATAGTCCCCTCACTGACAGGCTTTTTCTGCAAGCGAAGCAGGAACAATCCATAGAGTGCTTCGAAACAAGTCTCCAGTTCCGGTTCTTCTTTTTTGCCATTCTTATTCCGCAATTCTACAATAAACGGCAACGCTTTGAAATAAGCGGCACTGTAGAAAGGAAATTTGGGAGAAGAAGTCAACGCATTATGAAGTTCTGTCAGTTTGATGATGATGTTCCTGTTAATCTGCAAATGACCTTTTTCACGTACCCCCTCCTCATTCATCATAGTGATCAGGTTGCCGTACCACTCTCGCAGGGCAGGACGCTGATCTTCCGGATAACGGGCGATCACATTCGCCTCGATCTCCTCCAGTTCGCCATGATTGGCGCGGATCAGGTCTTCTTCTAGCCACATATATATAAGGTACTCGGCAATGTTTTTCTCTTTAAGCTGTCTGGCTATCTGATTCATAAGTTTTCTTCTTAATAAAGTGACTCTCCCAGCAACGTATAGATTAATCCCGCCACTGACACCAGCATCACAATGCTGCCAATCACACGGTTCAGTATCCAGATGCCCCGTAAGTTAAACTTAGTGCGCACTTTATTCACAAAATAAGTGATTCCGAGCCACCACACCAGCGCCCCCGAAGCAATGGCAAGATATCCCGTAATTTCTTCGAACACCACGACACCGGGCTGCACAAAGGCAAAACGGGCAAATAGTCCGATAAACAGGAATATAATCAGGGGATTGGAGAGCGTGACAAAGAATGCGGTAATGAAATTGTGAAAGTAAGAACCTTTGTTGGACGATGCCGGACGGATGGATTGTACCGGATTGCTGCGAAAGGTATAGATTCCGAAAAGCAGCAGCATGATGCTGCCCAGCAACTGCAGATAAAAAATATTCTTATTGATATAATCGAACACAAAGCTCATACCATAACCTGTCAACAGAGCATAAGCTATGTCGCTTAATGAGGCTCCAAGCCCTGTCACAAATCCATACCAGCGCCCTTTATTCAGCGTCCTCTGAATGCAGAGAACCCCCACCGGTCCGAGAGGTGCGGACACAACAACGCCTATAATAAAGCCTTTCACTATTATATCGAATATTGTTTCAATCTGAATCATGCCGCAAATATCGCACTTTTTTATGAGAAGAGGATAGGATATTAACGTTTTTTCCACACAAGAGTCACTATATACACCAAAATTGCTTATCTTTGCGCCACAGAAAAATCGTAAAATCAAAAAATAAACATGATTCTTTTTTTCAGAACCCCTTCCAAGAGCGTGATTGCCGTAGAGAGCAACCATCAGCTCACCCCGGACGAAAGTAATAAACTCTGCTGGCTTTTTGGAGAAGCCGTGACGGAAAGTGAAGAAAACCTGAAAGGCTGTTTCGTCGGCCCACGCCGCGAAATGATTACCCCTTGGAGTACAAACGCAGTAGAAATCACCCAAAACATGGGACTTGAAGACATTCTCCGCATCGAGGAATATTTTCCGGTAAAAGATGAAAATGCCGACTACGACCCGATGCTGCAACGCATGTACAAAGGACTCGACCAAAACGTATTCACCACCAACCGCCAACCGGAACCTATCGTATCCATCGAAGACCTCGAAGCCTACAACGAGAAAGAAGGCCTCGCACTCTCGAAAGAAGAAATGGACTATCTGAAAAAGGTAGAAAACGATCTGGGACGCAAGTTGACTGACTCCGAAGTTTTCGGTTTCGCACAGATCAACTCCGAACACTGTCGCCACAAAATATTCGGTGGAACATTCATCATCGACGGTGTAGAACAGGAATCGTCTCTGTTCCAGATGATCAAAAAGACCACACAGGAGAATCCGAATAAAATCATCTCTGCTTATAAAGACAACGTAGCCTTCGCTGAAGGTCCGGTAGTTGAACAGTTTGCTCCGGCAGATCACTCAAAACCTGACTTCTTCCAGGTGAAAGACATCAAAAGCGTCATCTCACTGAAAGCAGAAACTCATAACTTCCCGACGACTGTAGAACCGTTCAACGGCGCATCTACCGGTACAGGCGGTGAAATCCGCGACCGTATGGGTGGTGGCAAGGGCTCATGGCCGATCGCAGGTACTGCTGTCTACATGACTTCTTATCCCCGCACGGACGAAGGCCGCGAATGGGAAGATATTCTTCCGGTACGCAAATGGCTGTACCAGACTCCGGAACAGATTCTGATCAAGGCATCCAACGGTGCTTCCGACTTCGGTAACAAGTTCGGCCAACCGCTGATCTGCGGCTCGGTACTGACTTTCGAACACACGGAAAACAACGAAGTTTATGGCTACGACAAAGTTATCATGCTTGCGGGCGGTGTAGGCTACGGCACACAACGCGACTGCCTCAAAGGTACTCCGGAAGCAGGAAACAAAGTAGTCGTCATCGGTGGCGACAATTACCGTATCGGACTGGGTGGCGGTTCCGTATCTTCTGTAGATACCGGTCGTTACAGCAGCGGTATTGAACTGAATGCCGTACAACGTGCCAACGCCGAAATGCAGAAACGTGCCAACAACGTAGTACGCGCACTCTGCGAGGAAGATGTGAATCCGGTCGTTTCTATCCACGACCACGGTTCGGCAGGTCACGTAAACTGTCTGTCGGAATTGGTGGAAGAATGTGGCGGTCTGATCGACATGAGCAAACTTCCGATCGGCGACAAGACATTGTCCGCTAAAGAAATCATCGCCAACGAAAGTCAGGAACGTATGGGACTTCTGATCAAAGAAGAAGCCATCGAACATGTACGTAAGATTGCCGAACGCGAACGCGCTCCGATGTACGTAGTAGGTGAAACAACCGGCGATCACCGCTTCTCTTTCCAGCAGGCAGACGGTGTACGTCCGTTCGACCTGGCCGTTGAGCAGATGTTCGGTTCATCTCCGAAGACTTATATGATCGACAAGACCGTAGAACGTCATTATGAAATGCCGGAATACGAATTGCCGAAATTACATGAATACCTGACCAATGTGCTGCAACTCGAAGCCGTAGCTTGTAAGGACTGGCTGACAAATAAGGTAGACCGCTCCGTAACGGGTAAAGTAGCCCGCCAGCAATGCCAGGGCGAACTTCAGTTGCCGTTGAGCGACTGTGGTGTCGTAGCACTTGACTATCGTGGTGAAAAAGGTATCGCCACTTCTATCGGTCACGCTCCGCAAGCCGCACTGGCTGATCCGGCTGCCGGCTCTATCCTTTCGGTATCCGAAGCACTGACAAACCTTGTCTGGGCTCCGATGGCAGAAGGCATGGACAGCATTTCCCTGTCTGCCAACTGGATGTGGCCGTGCCGCTCACAGGAAGGTGAAGACGCCCGTCTTTACACTGCCGTGAAAGCATTGAGCGACTTCTGCTGCGCTCTGCAAATCAATGTTCCTACCGGAAAAGACTCTTTGTCCATGACACAGAAATATCCGAACGGCGAGAAAGTGATTTCTCCGGGAACAGTGATCGTATCTGCCGGCGGCGAAGTATCCGACGTGAAGAAAGTCGTATCTCCGGTATTGGTGAACAACGAAAAGACAACACTCTATCATATCGATTTCAGCTTCGACGAACTGAAACTCGGAGGTTCCGCTTTTGCACAGTCTCTGGGTAAAGTTGGCGACGACGTACCCTGCGTACAGGATGCCGAATACTTCCGCGATGCTTTCCTTGCCGTACAGGAACTGGTGAACAAGGGACTGATCCTGGCAGGACACGATATTTCAGCAGGTGGTCTGATCACTACATTACTGGAAATGTGCTTCGCCAACGTTGAAGGCGGTATGGAAATCAGCCTCGACAAGATGAAGGAACAAGATATCATCAAGATTCTGTTTGCAGAAAATCCGGGTATCGTGATCCAGATCAGCGACAAGCATAAAGAAGAAGTGAAAAAGATTCTGGAAGATGCAGGCGTAGGATTCGTGAAACTGGGTAAACCGACCGACGAACGTCATATCCTGGTATCGAAGGGCGACGCTACTTATCAGTTCGGTGTTGACTACATGCGTGACGTATGGTATTCTTCTTCTTACCTGCTCGACCGCAAACAGTCTATGAACGGCTGCGCAAAGAAACGTTTCGAAAACTACAAGATGCAACCGGTTGAATTCGCTTTCATGCCCGGATTCAAAGGTAAACTCTCTCAGTATGGTATCACTCCGGACCGTCGTACTCCGAGCGGTGTCCGCGCTGCCATCATCCGCGAGAAAGGAACGAACGGCGAACGCGAAATGGCTTACTCACTCTATCTTGCCGGCTTCGACGTGAAAGACGTGACGATGACCGACCTGATCAGCGGACGCGAAACACTGGAAGATGTAAACATGATTGTTTACTGCGGTGGATTCTCCAACTCCGACGTACTCGGTTCGGCCAAAGGATGGGCAGGAGGTTTCTTGTTCAACCCTAAAGCCAAAGAGGCACTTGACAAGTTCTACGCACGTGAAGATACGCTTTCACTGGGTATCTGCAACGGTTGCCAGCTGATGATGGAACTGGGACTTATCAATCCGGAACACGAAAAGAAAGGCAAGATGCTGCACAACGACTCACATAAATTCGAATCGACTTATGTAGGCTTGACAATCCCGACCAACCGCAGTGTAATGTTCGGCTCATTGAGCGGCAGCAAACTGGGTATCTGGGTGGCTCACGGAGAAGGTAAATTCTCTCTGCCTTACGATGAAGACCAATACAACGTAGTGGCAAAATACAGCTACGATGAATACCCCGGCAACCCGAACGGTTCCGATTATTCTATCGCAGGTCTTGCCAGCGCCGACGGCCGCCATCTGGCAATGATGCCTCACCTCGAACGTGCTATCTTCCCGTGGCAGAATGGCTGCTATCCTGCTGACCGTAAGAACAGCGATCAGATTACTCCATGGATAGAAGCATTTGTCAACGCCCGCAAATGGGTAGAAGAGAAGACTAAATAAGATATCTTTCTATCATTGAAACGGAGGCTGTTATTTGTTATAAAGTAACAGCCTCTTGTTTTAACTCCTTTTCCATACCCAAAGTCTGCATATTACAACTTAATTTCCCTAAATAAACAGGATATACAAATAGCTGCGAAAGCTCCTGTATACTTCACTTTGAGAGCACCGTTATCTTAACCTAAAATTTTGTAGTGTCGAAAAATCTTCTTAATTTTGTCAAACTTTCCCCCTCACTAAAGATTCAATAACCCATAAAAGTCCTATTTGTATGAAAAAATGGCTTTTTTTATTATTATTGTTTCCTCTGACCTGTGTCGCCCAGACCTATCAGTATCTAGGAGTGGAAGACGGGTTAAGCAACCGGAGAGTGTACTACATTCAAAAAGACAATGTTGGATATATGTGGTTCCTTACGCACGAGGGAATCGACCGGTACAACGGCAAAGAGTTTAAACGGTATAAATTAATGGACGGCGACAAAGAACTCAACTCGCTGTTAAATCTGAATTGGTTATATATCGATCCGGAAGGAACGCTATGGGAAATCGGTAAGAAAGGCAAGATTTTCCGGTATGACCGTATTCATGACACTTTCGAACTCGTCTACAAGTTGCCGATAGAAGACTTTAAGGATTTACCGGCTCCCATTACTTTCAGCTGGATCGATCATAACAATCATATCTGGCTGTGCAACGAAGAAACGATCTTCCTTTACAACACCCGGACGGAAGAGGTTACTCATGTTAAAAACTGCCTCAGCGAAGCTATAAACGACATCGAACAAATCGACGAATCCCACTATTTTATCGGGACGGAGATGGGTATTCATCATGCCCAACTGAAAAACAACACACTGCAACTTCTCCCCTGCGACAAGCTAGACAACGTCAATATTCAAGTTAACGATTTACACTTCGACCCCAAAATCCGCAAACTGTTCATCGGTGCCTTCGAACGGGGCGTCATGGTTTACGACATGAACACAAAAACCATCACACAACCGGAAGTCAGCCTGAAAGACGTAAGTATATCACGCATCAAACCACTGAATGCCAAAGAACTGCTGATTGCTACCGATGGCGGAGGTATCTATAAGATGAATGTCGATACGTACCAGACCGTACCTTTTATCGTAGCAGACTACAACAGCTACAATGGCATGAACGGCAACAGCATTAACGACATCTACATAGACGACGAAGAACGGATATGGATGGCAAACTATCCGATAGGAATTACCATTCAGAACAATCGTTATCCGAGTTATAAATGGATCAAACATTCTGTCGGTAATAAGCAGTCGCTGATTAACGACCAGGTGAACTCTATCATAGAAGACAGCGAGGGAGACTTATGGTATGGCACCAACAACGGAATTAGCCTGCAAGACTCAAAAACCGGAAAATGGCGCTCGTTTCTGAGCACCTTTGAGAATGTACAGAACAGCAAAAACCATATATTTACAACCTTATGTGAAGTATCTCCCGGCATTATTTGGGCAGGCGGATATTTCTCGGGACTTTATCAGATAGATAAACGCACGTCGAAAACAACTTATTTTACACCCGCTTCGTATGCTCATGAAAGTATACGTCCGGATAAATACATACGTGACATACGCAAAGACTCACGCGGTTATGTATGGAGCGGAGGATATTATAACCTGAAGCGAATCAATGTACAAACCAAAGACATACGGCTCTACCACGGACTGCATTCCGTAACCGCCATCATCGAAAAGGATGACAAAAGTATGTGGATAGGTACGGCAACAGGCCTGTTTCTTCTGGATATAGAATCCGGAAAATATGAACGCATCCAACTGCCGGTAGAATCTACCTATGTCTACTCCCTGTATCAGACTAAACAAGGCTCACTGTATATAGGTACCAGCGGATCGGGAGTACTGATTTATGATCCCCAGACAAAGTTGTTTACCCATTATTATACGGGAAACTGTGCCATGATATCCAACAATATCTACACGATTTTATCGGATGAAGACAATGAAATTCTATTAAGTACGGAGAACGGACTCACCAGCTTTTATCCCAAACAAAAAACGTTCTACAACTGGACAAAGGAAATGGGGCTGATGACTACGCACTTCAATGCGTTGTCCGGTACCCTGCGCAGAAATAACAATTTTATCTTCGGTAGCTCGGACGGTGCCATAGAGTTCAATAAAGACATGAAGCTCCCCAGGACGTACTCTTCCAAGATGATCTTCAGTGATTTCAAGCTGTTTTATCAGACGGTATATCCGGGAGACAAGAATTCACCACTGGAAAAAGATATCAACGAAACCAAAGAATTAAGACTAAAATATAATCAGAATATCTTTTCACTGATGGTTTCTTCCATCAACTATGATTATCCTTCCAATGTTCTTTATTCATGGAAGCTGGAAGGATTTTACGAAGAGTGGAGCAAACCCGGCAATGAAAGTACAATCCGTTATACCAACCTCGCTCCGGGAAAATATGTATTGCGTGTGCGTGCCATCTCCAACGAAGACCAACGGGTGATGCTTGAAGAAAGAAGCATTGATATTATCATTGCCCAACCTTTCTGGCTCACTCCCTGGGCAATGATATTGTATGCAATCCTGATTTCTCTCATTGCTGTTATCATCCTGCGTGTTCTTATTCTGAAAAAACAACGGAAGGTTTCCAATGAAAAGATACACTTCTTCATCAATACGGCACACGATATACGCACCCCGTTGACATTGATTAAAGCTCCTCTGGAAGATTTACGCGAAAAAGAAGCTCTGAGCAAGGAAGGCATAGCCAACATGAACACTGCCATACGCAATGTAAATGCCTTGTTGCGTCTGACAACGAATCTTATCAACTTTGAGAGAGCAGATGTTTATTCTTCGGAATTATACATTTCGGAGCATGAGCTAAACACGTTCATGACAGAAATATTCAATGCATTTCAGCCTTATGCCAATATCAAGCATATCAACTTTACGTACGAAAGCAATTTCCGGTATATGAATGTATGGTTTGACAAGGAAAAGATGGAATCTATTCTGAAGAATATAATATCGAACGCATTAAAATACACGCCGGAAAATGGTAATGTGCAGATTTTCGTATCAGAGAACAATGATTCGTGGAGCGTGGAAGTGAAGGATACCGGAATCGGTATTCCAGCCAGCGAGCAAAAGAAACTGTTCAAGCTTCATTTCCGTGGCAGCAATGCCATCAATTCGAAAGTGACGGGAAGCGGTATCGGTTTGATGCTGGTATGGAAACTTGTCCGGTTACACAAGGGCAAAATCAACCTGTCGAGCGTGGAGAATCAGGGATCGGTGATTAAGATATCTTTCCCAAAAGACAGCAAACGCTTCCATAAAGCACACCTTGCCACACCAAGCAAACGCCGGCAAGAGATAACAAGTACAACCAATGTGCCTGCCAGCATCTATGAGAATGTGCATAAGGAACAGAATCCGAATCATCAGCGAATCCTAATCGTAGAAGATAATGATGAACTGCGCAACTATCTGTCACAGACACTGGCAGAAGAATATACGGTACAGAACTGCTGCAACGGCAAAGAAGCACTGACCATCATTCCGGAATACAAACCGGAACTGGTTATCTCGGACATTATGATGCCGGAAATGAGAGGGGATGAATTGTGTGACGCCATCAAAAATAATATCGAGACGTCGCATATTCCTGTTATCCTGCTAACAGCTCTTAATAATGAAAAAGACATATTGTCCGGCCTTCAGATTGGTGCTGACGAGTATATTGTCAAGCCATTTAATATTGGAATATTAAAAGCTACCGTCTCCAATCTGTTGATCAACCGCGCCCTTTTGCGAAGCAAATACGGGAGTCTGGATATGGACGATGAGGATGATCATGAAGACGAATGCATCAACTGCTCGCAGGATATCGACTGGAAGTTTATCGCCAATGTACGGAAGAATATAGAAGATAATATAGACAATCCGGCTCTTACAGTAGATGTGCTTTGCAATCTGATGGGAATGAGCCGTACCAGCTTCTACAACAAACTCAGGGCATTGACCGATCAGGCTCCGGGCGATTACATCCGCCTGATCCGCCTGAAACGTTCGGTGAAGTTGCTGAAAGAAGGTACACACAGTATAACAGAAATAGCAGAAATGACAGGATTTAGTGATGCGAAGTACTTCCGTGAAGTATTCAAGAAGCACTTCAACGTAAGCCCCAGCCAATATGGAAAAGAAGGCAAGCCCCACAAGGAGGGCAAGGCTGGAAAAGAAAACAAGTCCGATAAGGAAGGAGGAGAAAAAGAAGAATGAACATTTACCTCGAATCATTTGGAATCTTTTTTAAAATAGGCGCTTTCACCATTGGCGGAGGCTATGCAATGGTTCCACTTATTGAGAATGAAATCGTAACCAAACGAAAATGGATCGCACAGGAAGACTTTATCGACCTGCTGGCTATCTCTCAGTCCGCTCCGGGTATTCTGGCAGTGAATATCTCTATCTTTATAGGATATAAGCTGCGTGGCATTCGGGGAAGTATTGTCACAGCACTGGGGACTATACTCCCCTCATTTATTATCATTCTGGCCATCGCGCTCTTTTTCCATTCTTTCAAGGACAATCCGATTGTGGAACGCATATTTAAAGGAATACGACCCGCCGTGGTGGCATTGATCGCCGCACCGACTTTCACCATGGGACGGTCGGCCAAAATCAACCGGTACAACTTATGGATCCCCGTCGTATCGGCATTATTGATCTGGCTATTGGGCTTCTCCCCGATATGGATTATCATTGCTGCCGGTGTAGGAGGTTTCCTATGGGGAAAATTTAAAAAAGTGGAGAGTGAACACCCAAGGCTATGATTCAAGATTCATAATTCTAAATTAAAAAGAGATGATTTATCTTCAGTTATTTTATACGTTCTTTAAAATCGGACTTTTCGGTTTTGGCGGAGGTTACGCCATGCTTTCGATGATACAAGGTGAAGTAGTAACCCGTTATGGGTGGGTGACTTCGCAAGAATTCACAGACATTGTTGCCATCAGTCAGATGACTCCGGGGCCTATCGGTATCAATGCGGCTACTTATGTCGGTTTTACGTCCACAGGAAGTGTATGGGGATCGATTGTTGCCACATTCGCTGTTGTTTTCCCCTCTTTCATACTGATGCTGACAATCAGCAAATTCTTTCTGAAATATCAGAAACATCCGGTAGTGGAATCTATTTTTGCAGGATTGCGTCCGGCAGTTGTCGGATTATTAGCTTCCGCCGCACTGGTATTGATGAATGTGGAAAACTTCGGCTCACCTACAGAAGACACCTACACATTTGTCATCAGCATCATTATCTTCCTGATAGCCTTTATCGGCACCAGAAAATACAAGGCAAATCCGATATTAATGATTATCGCCTGCGGGATTGCAGGACTACTGCTTTATTAAAATAAAGTAATAAGAGGCTAACTAAAAAGTCAGTAGTATCTTAAAATCTCCTCCTTCGAGAAGGAGGAGTACCCGCAGGGGGAGGTGGTAGGTGAACATGCAGTCCTTACAGCTTGACCTTCTTACTTACCGATTTTGACTCATTATGAATACGGTCTAAAGCCGTCACCACATAGCGGTATTTGGTCTTACCCGTTTCATACGGCAGTTTGTAGAAAGGATTTCGGGTGATAGCTACGATATGTGACGGATCATCAAGATTCACCTTTTCTTTGGGACCGAAACGGTATACTACGTACTGAATAGCTTTGTCCATTTCAGTCTCCGCTTTCGGAGCAGTCCAGAAAAGTATATAGCCATCTTCTGTCCATACCTTTTTCATCTTACGTACTTTGCCCGGAGCTTTATCATCCATAAAGTCGAATACCGGAATTAAAGCCGGATATTTATGATACTCCTGTACCAAGGCATCCCGATATTTTCCAGCGTTCTCGACTACGGCTGCCGCATACCACTGGCAACTTCCGCCGATAGTCTGATAAGAACGCTGCAAAGCCATCTTTCGTGGAAGCTGGTTGATAGAAGGGTTCTTCGGATCGGCATGCTGAATGGTATTCATGACTGCCTGACCGATAAACAACGGACGGTTTTCCGTATGCTTCGCCCACCAGTCAACCAGTGTTTCGTAATCGGCTGCCTTGTGTCCTATCTCCCAATAAATCTGAGGAATGTTATAATCAATCCATCCTTCACGTGCCCAAAGCAATACGTCGGCATAAAGATCATCATAGTTCTGCAAACCATTTGTGTTGCTGCCCAACGGATCTGTTTTCTGATTGCGGTAAATACCGAACGGGCTGATACCGAACTTCACCCACGGTTTGATGCCCCGTATCGTTTCATGAAGTTTCTTGATCAGGATATTTACGTTGCCACGACGCCAGTCCGCCTTATTGCTGAAACCGCCTCCGTAACGGGCAAAGCTCGCATTGTCCGGGAAATCGACTCCCTTGATCGGATAAGGATAGAAATAATCGTCCATGTGAATAGCATCTACATCGTAACGGGATACAATATCGGAAACAATCTTGCAGATATGCTCACGGCTTTCGGGAAGTGCCGGATCAAAATAGATCTGATCACCATAAGTGACAAACCATTCCGGATGTTCATGATAAATATGTGTCGGTGCCAATTGATTCTTCAATGAAGTCTTCACACGGTAGGGATTGATCCATGCATGGAATTCCATATTCCGTTTATGGCATTCTTCGATCATGAATTGCATCGGGTCCCACATCGGGGAAGGCATTTGCCCTTGTGTTCCTGTCAGGAAACGACTCCACGGTTCGTGTTGTGAAGCATACAATGCATCCGCTTCGGGACGCACTTGAAAGATGATCGCATTAATACCCGCTCCCTGAAGAGAGTTCAACTGACCGACCAGTGTCTGTTTCAGCTTCTCTGTCGGTATGCCACGGAACTGTCCGTTGACAGCCTGTATCCATGCAGCACGAAACTCACGTTTAGGATATGCATTGCCCGATGGCGCCTGCGCTCTTACTCCTGCCGCCAGAAGCAGAACTAATAAGAAAAGATAGTTTTTCAGATTCATAATGTTCTTGAGTCATAAAATAATGTGGTGCAAAGATAATAGATGCAGATACTATCTCCAACTATTATTGAGGCCATTCGACAACAAATCTTGCACCACCCGCGTAGCTGGTGTCCAGATAGACATTTCCATCCACTAATTCCATGATCTGACGGATAATAGACAATCCCAGCCCGGTGCCCTGAGTGAAGGTATCCGCCTTTGCAAAGCGTTCGAAAATCGCATCCCGAAAGTGCTCTTCAATTCCGGGACCGGAATCTTCGATAATGAAACGTACCAGACGATTCGGTTTGTCTTCTTCATAACTCAGACGTATAAATCCGGTTTCCGTGAATTTATTGGCATTGTTCAGCAAACCGAGTAGCACACGCTTCATCCAGATTTCAACCGTACACACTTCGACCGGAGTGGAAGAAGGCATATATTGCAACTTGATTCCTTCTTTCAGATTCTGACGAATCAATCCTAAACATTCCTGACAACACGCATCTACACTCACTGGCTTCTTCGGTATATCATCCGTCTGAGAGTCCATGTCGGCTATATCAATCACATTATTTACCAAATCAAGCAGATATGCGTTGCTGCTCTCCATCTGACGGGCATATTCTTCCATCTCTTCCTGTGTCAGCCCACCGGCAGCCATCAAGGATGAAAAACCGATAATCGAATTGAGCGGAGTACGGATTTCATGTGTGATATGCTGGATAAAAGAGCTTTTCATATGGCTGGCCTTGATAACGGCCTTATTTGCCGCATCCAGTTTCCGGTTCAACGACAAAGAACGCATATAGTAGAACGTGATAACAATCAACAATATCAACACCAGGCATCCGACAATCACGGAAGTTATAAAGAGATTGCGGTTGACCTCCGCCCGCAGTTCCAGCTTATCATGTTCTAGCTTGTCTACTTCGAACTGCACGGTATATTTGCTTAATTGCTCGTCCAGCTCTGCCGAACGAATGGAATCATTAATATGTGCATAAGATTTATAAACCTCGCAGGCATCTTCAAAGCGTCCCATCTGCTCCATAAACTGGGCTTTCAACAGGTGATTGGCAGGATAACAGCTCCCCACCGAATGATGATAATCCATCAATGAGTCCAGATAGTTGAGTGCCATCTGATTGTCATTCAACGTCCGGGCACAAAGAATTTTATATCCCAACCATCCTTCACGGGGAAAAGCATTTATATTTTCGTGATAAAACTTATCCGTTTCTGCAATAAACGGCTGCGCCTCCTTCTTCCCTTTCAATGCCAACGTAGCAATCACTTGAAACTGATAATAACGCATGGTAAGCTCCGGTCGGACAGGGATATCCTTACGCTTCATTTTCTCAATCAGTCCCGGCATGCAGTTCAAGTATTCTATCGCATTGGTATACTCCCCTCTAGCCAGATGAGTCTGGATAATATTCAGTGACACCACGTAGGCATCTTCATAAAAACCTGCATCGCTAAAATGTTTCAGTGCGGAAGAATAGTATTCGAGACAGAGCTTGACGTTGTTACTGAACACCCGATGATTATATCCGATACACATTTCGCTGCAAGCCATTCCGAAAGCACTCTTGGCCGCATCCGCATCTTTCTGAAGAAGTTCTGTCTCACGCATGGCCTCATCCTGCAACCCCTTCTCGGTAAGCAACTGAATATACTGGCGCCACTGTGTATAGCGATTATTAACATTACCATGTTTCAGACACCAGTCCATATATTCATATGCAACCACCTTCAGGCTATCTGTATTCCTCAACCGATAATAATGGGAAGTAATCAGAGAATAAGCATCGTCGATTCTGGCAGTATCGTTCTGCTGCCTTGCCAATCGCATATACTCCTGATAGAAAGGTATGAAATCTTTCTGACCTATTTTTTTTGAGATGCTGTCGGAAAGGACTTCCAACTGTTGTTCTTTGTTTGTGCTACTAAAGGCTAAAGTAGATGCAAAACACAGAATGAATAAGCTAATAACCATCCGGATGTTTTTCACGATTCAAGTCAATTTGTTGTTATTTTGAAATGTTTGTTGTAAATGCTGGACCAAGATACGCCAATTATCCCGAAGCGATTTCTTTTTATTACTAATTATAACATATCTTAACCCGGTCAAAAACCTTTCTTCTACCAATAAAATCGCTAACTTTGCCAACTATCATAAAAAAGGAGTATTTTATGTCAGAAAACAAACATATTTCGATCAAAGGAGCGCGGGTTAACAACCTGAAAAACATCGATGTAGATATTCCACGCAACAAGCTTGTCGTGATCACCGGACTATCCGGTTCGGGGAAATCGTCGCTCGCTTTTGACACTCTCTATGCAGAAGGACAACGTCGTTATGTAGAAAGTCTTAGCAGCTACGCACGCCAGTTTCTGGGACGAATGAGCAAACCCGAATGTGATTTTATTAAAGGAATCCCACCGGCAATCGCCATCGAACAGAAAGTGAACAGCCGTAATCCGAGATCTACCGTAGGAACTTCCACCGAGATTTATGAATATCTGCGCTTGCTTTATGCGCGGGTGGGACGGACATATAGCCCCGTCAGCGGAGAAGAAGTCAAGAAGCATTCGACGGAGGATATCGTCAACTGTATGCTTTCGCATCCGGAGGGAACCAGATATACCGTATTGACCCCTATCCGCCTGCGCGAAGACCGTACCCTGCAACAACAACTGGAGATAGACCTGAAACAAGGCTTCAACCGGGTGGAAGTGAACGGTGAAATGAAACGTATCGATGAATACAAGCCGGTGGCAGGCGACGAAGTTTATCTGCTGGTAGACCGTATGGCAGTGGCAAGCACGAAAGATGCCATCAGCCGACTGACGGACTCTGCCGAAACCGCCATGTATGAAGGTGACGGTACGTGTATGCTACGTTTTTATCTGCCGGACGGCACCACCAAACTATATAGTTTCAGCACGAAATTCGAAGCGGACGGCATCACTTTTGAGGAGCCGAACGATCAGATGTTCTCGTTCAACTCTCCTATCGGTGCCTGCCCCGTATGCGAGGGCTTCGGCAAGGTGATCGGCATTGACGAGCATCTGGTAGTGCCCAACCGCTCGCTATCCGTGTATGAAGGGGCCATCGTCTGCTGGCGTGGCGAGAAGATGGGAGAATGGAAAGATGAACTGATTCATAATGCGGATAAGTTCGATTTCCCGATTTTCACTCCTTACTATGAGCTGACAGACGAGCAACGTCGCACACTCTGGGAAGGAAACCAATACTTCCATGGCATCAACGATTTCTTCAAGATGCTGGAAGAGAATCAATATAAGATACAATACAGGGTAATGCTGGCACGCTACCGGGGAAAAACAATCTGTCCGAAATGTCACGGTACACGTTTGAAACCGGAGGCAGGATATGTGCGGGTAGACGGAAAGAGCATTTCCGAACTGGTAGATTTACCCATCACGGAACTAAAAGAGTTCTTCGACCATCTGAACCTCAACGAACACGATAGCAATGTAGCCCGCAGAATTCTGATTGAAATCAACAGCCGCATCCGCTTTCTGATAGATGTAGGGTTGGGATATCTGACTTTAAACCGGCTCAGCAACTCGCTGTCGGGTGGAGAAAGCCAGCGTATCAACCTGGCAACGTCATTAGGAAGCAGCCTCGTCGGCAGTCTCTATATTCTGGATGAGCCGAGTATCGGTTTGCACAGCCGTGACACCGACCGTCTGATCCGCGTATTGCGTCAATTGCAGGAACTCGGCAATACGGTGGTAGTGGTAGAGCACGATGAAGAAATAATCCGTGCCGCCGATTACATCATTGATATCGGTCCAAATGCCGGCCGCCTGGGAGGAGAAGTCGTTTATCAGGGCGATATGAAAGACCTGAAAAAAGGCAGCAATAGTCATACGGTACGTTATCTGTTGGGAGAAGAGGAGATTCCCGTTCCCGAACATCGTCGGCCGTGGAACAATTATATCGAACTGACAGGTGCCCGCGAAAACAATCTGAAAGGAGTGAATGTAAAGTTCCCTCTCAATGTGATGACAGTAGTCACGGGTGTTTCCGGTTCCGGTAAGAGTACGTTAGTGCGGGATATCTTCTATCGGGCACTAAAGCGCGAACTGGATGAATGCAGCGACCGCCCGGGAGAGTTCTCTTCTATCGGTGGAAGCCTACGTGACTTGAGAAATATCGAATTTGTCGATCAAAACCCAATAGGCAAATCGTCCCGTTCCAATCCGGTGACTTACATCAAGGCTTATGATGAAATCCGGAAGCTATGGGCGGAACAGCCTCTGGCAAAACAAATGGGATACACAGCCGGACATTTCAGTTTTAACAGCGAAGGCGGACGATGCGAGGAATGTAAAGGCGAAGGAACCATCACCGTAGAAATGCAGTTTATGGCAGACTTGGTGCTGGAATGCGAATCCTGTCACGGTAAACGTTTTAAAGCAGATACACTGGAAGTGAAATTCCAGGATAAGAACATCTATGATGTACTGGAAATGACAGTAAACCAAGCCGTCGAATTCTTCACCGAACATGGTCAGAAGAAAATTGTAAAAAGACTGCTTCCACTACAGGATGTCGGACTGGGATATATCAAATTAGGCCAGTCCTCTTCTACCCTATCCGGTGGCGAAAACCAACGTGTGAAGCTGGCATTCTACCTGAGTCAGGAGAAAGCCGACCCGACCCTGTTTATTTTTGACGAACCAACCACCGGACTGCACTTCCACGACATCCGCAAGCTGTTGGATGCCTTCGACGCACTCATCCGACGGGGACACAGCATTGTCATCATCGAACATAATATGGACGTTATCAAATGTGCCGATTATGTAATCGACCTCGGACCGGAAGGCGGAGACAAAGGCGGAAATATCGTAGCGGTAGGTACACCGGAAGAAGTAGCCGCTTGCGGAGCAAGCTATACGGGGCAGTTTCTGAAAGAAAAGCTTGCTTAATGGATAATGGATAATTGAAAATGGATAATGGCTATGCAGTAAACAGCGCAGCTCATTATCCATTTTCAATTATCCATTGTTAGAAGTAGAATCCGAATCCAACCTTAACGCCGAAACGTGACATGTCGCTGTCGTTGAAGCGCCATTTGTAATATACGGCAGGTTCGATAGTTACAGTGCGGGAAAGGAAGTAAGCGTATCCGGCTTCAATGCCTAGTCCCCAGTCAGTCTGGTGATGTCCTCCGCTCCAACGGAAGCGGTTCCAGTCGAGACCTCCGCCCAGATAAACACCGGTGGAATTAAAGTAGAAACGCATTCCTGTTCCTAATGTGTATTCGTCTACGGGTTTTGACCAATCGGCACCGACATTAACCATCAATGCGATACCGTCGGCAAGGAATGTACCGGCTTGCGCACCAATACCAAACTTCGCCTTATCGTTTTTACTATACGAAAAATCCAATCCCGTTACAGAAGGATTAAGAATCATTTTTCCTTTCTCAAATTGTGCCTGGGCAGCTATTGATACCACCAGCAGACAAATAGCTAAAGCTAATTTCTTCATAAATTTACTTTTTTAAGTGAATAGATTGTTCGTCTTTTTTACGGCGTTCACGCATTTGTTCCTTCTTCCGGAGCACGAGCCAAAGCAAGAGTACGATGACGTAAGAACCTACCACCGTAAGAATCTTCTCCGTCTGGCCGACTTCCGTGTTGCGAGGTAACAAATAGGCTGCCGTTACTGATACATAAATAAGGAATGCGATAGCAACTCCTGTCGATTTTTTTATTTTCTTCATTCTGATAGTTTTCTAGTTTTTTGTTTTCCCAGCCAGATAAAGAACCAGGCAATAGCTACCACTACGCATCCTATACCGATGCAGTAGGAAACTATATGCGAGAGTCCCAGCCCTTCGGGAGCAATACATATATAAGTAGAACAAACACTCGTCATAAATAAGGCGGGGATCAGCGTAATCCAATAAGGCTTTTTGGCTACCACAAGGTAGACTGTGATAGCCCAGAGGGTGAACACCGCCAATGTCTGGTTGGCCCAGGCAAAGTAACGCCAGATCATGTTAAATCCGTCCGCGTCACGCAAGCTATAAAGAAGCAGACCGATAGCTACTGCGAACATCGGAATACAAATGTATAAACGACGGCGCATACTTTTTTGTTCCAGTCCCAGAAAGTCCGCCACAATCAGACGGGCGGAACGGAAAGCGGTATCTCCCGAAGTAATGGGAGCCGCAATTACTCCAAGAATGGCGAGCACTCCACCGATAGCTCCCAGCCAGTCTTTAGTGATAGCGTCTACTATCACGGAAGCATTACTTTCTTCCATTCCATTTTCATGGAAGAAATAAGTAGCGGCTGCCGCCCATATCAAAGCAACGATGCCTTCGGTAATCATTGCACCATAGAAAACCGGACGTCCATGACGTTCTGAAGTCATGCAGCGGGCCATTAAAGGACTCTGCGTGGCATGGAAACCGGATATGGCACCACAGGCGATACTCACAAACATAATCGGGAAGATCGGCAGTTCACTGGCATCCGGATTGGTATTCTGCAAGCCGTCCCATAGTTCGGGCAAAACAGGGTGATTGACATAAAGCATTACCAGGATACCGACTGCCATAAACAGCAAGGCTACTGCAAACAACGGATATATTTTACCGATGATCTTATCGACCGGAAGCAGGGTAGCCAGAATATAATATAGGAAGACCACGACAATCCAAAAAGTAGCGTCCAGACTTTCCGGAGTCAGCTTGGCCAATAGTCCGGCAGGTCCGGCTACGAAGACGGAACCGACGAGAATCATCAGAAGAACAGTAAATCCACGCATTATCTGTTTGGTAGTCAGTCCCAGATAACGGCCTATGATTTCGGGAAGACTCTCTCCCCCATGACGTAAAGAAAGCATTCCGGCAAAGTAATCATGAACAGCGCCTGCAAAAATACTTCCCAATACAATCCATAAATAAGAAGAAGTACCGAACTTCGCTCCCATAATCGCACCGAATATCGGACCCAGTCCGGCGATATTAAGGAATTGAATCATGAATATTTTCCAAGTAGGCAACGGAATATAGTCTACTCCGTCGGCTTTGGTAAGAGCCGGTGTTTTACGGTCGTCCGGACCAAAGACGCGCTCCATCAGGCGTCCATACGTGAAATAGCCTGCTATCAACGCCAGCAGGCACAGGGTAAATGTAATCATGGCGTGTTGTTTTTTAACTGTCGCAAATGTAACATAATCTCACGAAACAGCCCAACAATACCGACACTTTTGCTAACTTTGCAGGGATTTAAAACAAAAAATAAAGAATATGCACCGAACTATTTTCATTCTTTCACTTTTGTTTCTTGTTCTTCCGGCAAAGGTTCAGATACAACCTCCTTTCTTTTCAATGCTAATATAGATAATCCAATATATACACCAAGGTCTGAATTACTGCTTCTTCATTTCATCAGCTGTCACGATTTTCCATTTATCCAAGTCTTCAATTTGGCCGCTTCTATTGCCTACCACCTCTGTGCTGTTGGCAGAAGACAAACCAATTCTTGCTTCAGGAGACAGCCCCAATGAATAATAGCCTTCATCATCCGTAGGTGTCAGGAACAATGCATATTTAGGATCATGCACTCGCCAGTCATCACCCGGCTTACCCACAATCACTTTATCTCCATTATTCATTACATGAAGGTTGGTCGCTATATTTCTGACACGGAGGATATGATACGTCAAATTCTCGATACAAAACAACTGGGACTTCTTTTCCGAATCATATTTTGCGGCAGAAATCACTTTCGAATCCGGATTACAATCCAGTACCATACCGGTTGCCTTGTTTACCAAATAGACCTGAGATACATTATCGGTTACATAAGGCATATATTTTTCCTTGATAGTTACTGATTTCAGTTTGGCATCCTGTCCTCTCCATTGTACAGTCACTTTATGTTTGCCTTTTATCCGACGGTCGAAAAGAGCAGATTGTGTAGTGAAATTCTTAGAGTCGGCACCCGAAACATCAACCGAGGCAAAAGGAATTGTTTCAGTATCCAGATAGAAATCCAAGTATCCCGATTTCTTTTTATTCAATTGCACGTCAACCTCTACTTTCTCATACGTAGGCAATGAGCCAAAATGTACATCGAATGACAATCTCGTACCGTTCTTCGCTTTTTCAATAGCACCATTCTTCATCTTCGCCTTCGAACCCGAAAGAGAAATATCCGAAGCAGCCACTGTTATCCCACCGGGGTTCATAACGAATTCACCCGTTATCGCCTTATACACTTCCTTCGCTATAATATAATGCCCTCTATGGTCGGGATGCACCCAATCGTTGCCACCCGGCATAAATTCCGGATGTCCCTTCAAGGGATTATACAGATCTACACAGACCAGATTAAGTTCCTCCGCAATCTCTCTTACGGCAGGCTGAATATAATTCTTTGCTACATTGTCATCAAATGAACCAAGAAATCCCCCATCGCCATAATACATCGGCGGAGGCGTACAAATATAAATATCCGGTTTAGTCGAAAGAGCCTGGAATTTAGCGATCAACTTCTTATAGTCTGCTTTAAAAGTCTCTTTACCATATTTTTCGAAATTCTTCTTGTTGGCATCATTTGCACCAAACTTAATAATGACAATATTAGGTTTATACTCAAGTGCCGCTGCGCATTGCTCAGAATTAATGTAAGCGAATTGATATTCATTAGGATTTTCGGGAGTAGTCGCATCTTCTCTTAATTTTATAAATACCCCGGAAGAGCCTTTACCAAATTTGGTAACTTCATAATCATCACCGAGCATTTCAGCCAGAGGCATCGCGTAATAACCATAATCATTCGTTCCCCCGGTGATACTGTTTCCAACAGTAGCAACTCTAATCTTTCCCGTCTGGGCAGTCAGACTCGCCGCAAACAAAAGACAGAGCGACACAGATAGTAGCTTTTTCATTGTTTATTATCTTGTTATATTAATATTTTATATTTCGTACCTTATTAAAAGACGGCTAAGAATGCAGATACCACTAAAAGAGAATCAGTAATTTTCTGTCAAATAGCATTAAATAAAAAAGGAATAATCAATTTACAGACATTTTTGCTAGCTTTGCAGAGATTTAGCATCTAAAAGGGAATAATATGCACCGAACTATTTTCATTCTTTCACTTTTGTTTCTTATCCTTCCGGCTAAGGCGCAACCCAAGCACGAAGTTCGTGCAGCATGGATTACGGCTGTATATGGTCTGGACTGGCCCCGTACACGGGCCACGACTCCTCAGGGCATCCGCAAGCAAAAGGAAGAATTGGTGGATATCCTTGATAAACTGAAAGCTGCCAACTTCAATACTGTCCTGTTTCAGACCCGTACACGCGGAGATGTGCTGTATCCTTCTTCCATCGAACCGTTCAATTCTATCCTGACCGGAAAAGTCGGAGGAAATCCGGGATATGATCCGTTGGCTTTTGCGATTGGGGAATGCCACAAGCGGGGGATGGAATGTCATGCGTGGATGGTGACTATTCCGCTAGGCAACAAAAAGCACGTCGCTTCTCTCGGCAAACAATCTGTCACCAAGCGAGTGAAAGATATATGCGTGCCTTATAAAAATGAATATTTCCTTAATCCGGGGCATCCTGCTACGAAAGAGTATCTCATGAGACTCGTTCGTGAAGTGGTGGAGCGCTATGATATAGACGGAGTGCATTTCGACTACCTGCGCTATCCGGAGAATGCTCCTCTATTCCCCGACAAATACGATTTCCGCCGTTACAGCAAAGGACGTACTTTGGATCAATGGCGACGGGATAACATTTCCGAAATCGTCCGGTACATATATAAAGGTGTGAAAGCAATGAAGCCGTGGGTAAAGGTAAGTACTTGCCCTGTAGGAAAATACAGAGATACTTCCCGCTATTCTTCCCGTGGTTGGAATGCGTTCTATACCGTTTATCAAGACCCGCAAGGATGGCTCGGAGAAGGTATTCAGGATCAGATATATCCCATGATGTATTTTCAGGGAAACAGTTTCTATCCTTTCGCGCTCGACTGGCAGGAACAGAGCAACGGACGACAGGTTATTCCGGGGCTGGGCATCTATTTCCTCCATCCCGACGAAGGGAAGTGGACACGCGACGAAGTGGATCGTCAGATTAATTTCATCCGTAATCAGAAAATGGCAGGAGAAGGGCATTACCGTGTCAAGTATCTGATGGACAATACTCAGGGAATTTATGACGAACTGATTGAGAACTTCTATGCCTATCCGGCATTACAGCCCCCGATGACATGGTTGGATAACGTTCCGCCGTCTGCCCCCTCAGCACTCAAAGTTACGTCCATCGACAACGGATATACCGAATTGAACTGGCAACCAGCGACGGATAATGACCAACGGAATAAACCGATGTACGTGATTTATGCTTCCAATGAATATCCGGTAGATACAAAGAAAGCGGAAAATATTGTCGCACAAAGTATTCGTGAAACAAGTTACATTTATGCACCCATCCAGCCTTGGAATGCCAAGAAGTATTTTGCAGTAACGGCTATCGACCGTTGCGGGAATGAGAGTGCACCCATAAATGGAGATAAGTAGGCATTTCAGACAGTATTACCACAATATGACTTTTCCGATGTTCACCAATTCCAATTTAGCAGTATCTTCAAAGAGTTTCCATTGCTTGAAACCAGAGTTTCATCGGTGTGAAACTGTAGTTTCATCGGTGAGAAACTAGAGTTTCATACGCTTGAAACTTTAGTTCCAAACGCTCGAAACTATCTGAAACTACTGTTGATTTGATTGACTTAACCGCATGTTCCAATCACATTGAACGCATCAGCTACTTCAATAGTACTGCTCTCTCTGAAAACATTAAATCATATATCAGTCAATAATACATAAATTATCAGTCCTTAATACTTGATTTCTCAATTATTAATATCTGAGAAATCAAACGTTAACAGTTGAGATATCAGATATTAACATCCTGTAAATCAAAGAATAACACAGTAAAAACGGTATTTATCAGGACGATGCAGAGTGAGAGCAAGTCCTTGCTCTCACTCTGCTACCACTGGATCTCTAACAGCTAAAACATCGATGAATAAAGGGATACAGACGAACTGTTAGAGCATGAGAGCAAAAGCACTATCTTTTTCACTGGGGGAGAGTAAGCAAAAGAAACGCACGATACCGGCTTTGAGGCGTCACCGGTACTAACGGCAAATATCCGGCACACACCCGATTATTCTCTACGGACAAAGGGAACGAAGCCGACATCTGCCGATGTTCCTCCAAAGCCTGACCGGCTAAAGGATAATAATCAATCCGAAAAACTCCTTCCGCATCCGCAGCCAAATAACGATCCGTCAAGAGCCATGCCACCACCCCCATATTCATTCGCAGATTAATTTCGACACAAGGATGAATCCGGTAAACAGGCGCTTCATCCGGAAAATGACAAATCATCATATCCACTCCCAAGTATCCATGATAAAAGCCACCGAACAAAGCTGACAATTCTTCTTCCAAACGAGTCCGCAGCCTGATAAATTCTTCTTGTGGCACATAAGCCGATAGTTTCTGCAGAATCTTCTCGTCAGACAGCAAGTCATTCCCTGCATACATCCCACTCCCACCCGTGTGGAAGACCGAATATCCGGCAAAAACAACCCTTCCTCTCCCGTCAGCATAAAACTCCATAGCGAAATCTTCCACCTTATTATATATAGGTTCGCCTACCACCCCACCCTGAGAAGCAGCGACACGGGCACACCAACCGGAAATAAAAGTAGTAAATATGCCTTTACACCAATTCAATCCTTTCCCGCTTCCGGAAAGCGGAGCTTTTAACAAGCACGCTTCCCGCCCTTCGACGAACGCACTGCACTCCGCCAAAGTACTCAAATAAAAAGATTCTCCACAGAAGTATTCATTCAACCGCAACCCAGGCAACAACTTTACCGCCTGCAGACGATGCGAATGCTCTCTCAGAATATTCATATAATCCGCAGAAGGCAGCTCCGTCTGACCTGCCCCCAATGTCATCAAACGCTTCCGCAAAGCAGGGTCCCAACCCCACGGAGAGAACTTCCGGTCTTTACCGTCAGCCACTTCCGGTTCCGTCAACAAGGCCACATCCATGCCCAAAAGTTCACTCTTTGTTTTCAGGAAGTCCGCATTATAAGCAGACGGTGCAAGCACCGCACTTCCCGCTTCGGCATACCACATAGGAAGCAACGCCAGGTCACTCGCCATCTGTCGGGCGGAAGCCGGCGCCATATAGTTCGTCTCACCGCTTGCCAACGCCATATCATGCTCCGGATTGAATATATAAACAGGTCTTTTCGTCATGTCAAAGATGGATTCAACACATTATTCTGCAAATATATACAGGAAATAATCAGGAACTTACACAATAAAGAGAAACTTATAAATTAAAGCACATTTTTGCTATCTCTACTTTGCAAATCCTAAAAAAAGCACTATATTTGCCAGCCGAAAAACAAAGAAACGAAATGGAATCATTCTATCGCACACACGCCTACCTCGTTGAGCACACCAATGCCCCCGTTCGCCGCGATCTTATGGACGAGATCGACTGGAGTGACCGTCTGATTGGTATCAAAGGGACACGTGGCGTAGGAAAAACCACTTTCCTCCTGCAGTACGCCAAAGAGAAATTCGGCACCGACCGTTCCTGTCTGTTCATCAATATGAACAACTTTTATTTCTCCGGTCACAGCCTTGTTGACTTCGCCAACGAGTTTCAGAAACGTGGCGGAAAAGTACTGCTGATCGACCAGGTGTTCAAACATCCCGAATGGAGCAAAGAGCTACGAATGTGCTATGACCGTTTCCCCAGCCTGAAGATTGTCTTCACCGGTTCTTCCGTCATGCGACTCAAAGAGGAAAACCTCGAATTGCGTGACATTGCGAAAAGTTATAACCTGCGCGGATTCTCTTTCCGTGAATTTCTGAACCTGCAGACAGGAATGAAATTCCGGGCATACAGCCTCGAAGAAATCCTCAGTACACATGAACAGATAGCCAAAGGAGTACTTTCCAAAGTACGACCGCTGGATTATTTTCAGGATTACCTGCATCATGGTTTCTACCCTTTCTTCCTTGAAAAACGTAATTTCTCGGAGAATCTGCTGAAAACAATGAACATGATGGTAGAAGTGGATATCTTGCTGATCAAACAAATTGAGCTGAAATATCTTTCAAAGATAAAAAAATTACTATATTTGTTGGCTGTGGACGGACCGAAAGCTCCGAACGTGAGCCAACTGGCAAGTGACGTACAGACATCCCGCGCTACGGTAATGAACTATATCAAGTATCTGGCAGACGCGCGTCTGATTAATCTGGTTTACCCGAAAGGAGAAGAATTCCCAAAGAAACCGTCAAAGATTATGATGCACAACTCTAACCTGATGTACTCCATTTATCCGGTGAAAGTGGAAGAACAGGATGTACTCGACACGTTCTTCGTTAACACTTTATGGAAAGACCATAAGGTACATAAAGGAGATAAAAACGTCTCTTTCATGGTAGACGAAGTGATGCCGTTCAAAATTTGTGCGGAAGGTACAAAAATAAAGAATAACCCGGACGTGACGTATGCGTTGCAAAAGGCTGAGATAGGCCGCGGCAACCAAATACCTCTTTGGATGTTCGGATTCTTATACTAAAAAGATTTATTTACTTAAATATTTAATTTAGTTATGACTAAACAGAATAAATTCATCACATGTGATGGTAACCAAGCTGCAGCACATATCTCGTATATGTTCTCTGAAGTAGCAGCTATCTACCCCATCACTCCTTCTTCGACTATGGCTGAGTACGTAGACGAATGGGCTGCCGCAGGACGTAAGAACATCTTCGGCGAAACAGTATTGGTACAGGAAATGCAATCTGAAGGTGGTGCTGCCGGTGCAGTTCACGGTTCTCTTCAGGCTGGTGCATTGACTACTACTTACACTGCTTCTCAGGGTCTTCTTTTGATGATCCCTAACATGTACAAGATTGCCGGTGAATTCTTGCCTTGTGTATTCCACGTTTCTGCTCGTACACTGGCTTCTCACGCATTGTGTATCTTCGGTGACCATCAGGACGTAATGTCAGCTCGTCAAACCGGCTTCGCTATGTTGGCAGAAGGTTCTGTACAGGAAGTTATGGATTTGGCAGGTGTTGCTCATCTGGCTACTATCAAATCACGCGTTCCGTTCATGAACTTCTTCGATGGTTTCCGTACTTCTCACGAAATCCAGAAGATCGAAATGTTGGAAAACGACGACCTCGCTCCGCTGATCGACCAGGAAGCTTTGGCTGAATTCCGTGCCCGTGCACTGAATCCGATGAAGCCGGTTGCCCGTGGTATGGCTGAAAACCCCGACCACTTCTTCCAACATCGTGAATCATGCAATAACTACTATGAAGCAGTTCCTGCTATCGTAGAAGAATACATGAACGAAATTTCCAAGATCACAGGCCGCAAATACGGTTTGTTCGATTACTACGGTGCAGAAGATGCAGAACGCGTAATTATCGCAATGGGTTCTGTAACTGAAGCTGCCCGCGAAGCTATCGACCACTTGGTAGCAAACGGCGAAAAAGTAGGTATGGTTGCCGTACACTTGTATCGTCCGTTCTCTGCTAAACACTTCCTGGCTGCTGTACCCAAGACTGCAAAGAGCATCGCAGTGCTTGACCGTACAAAAGAACCGGGTGCTAACGGCGAACCTCTTTACCTTGACGTTAAAGACTGCTTCTATGGCGCAGAAAATGCTCCTGTTATCGTTGGCGGTCGCTACGGTCTGGGTTCAAAAGATACAACTCCGGCACAGATCATCTCTGTATTCGAAAACTTGGCTATGCCAATGCCGAAGAACCACTTCACTATCGGTATCGTAGACGACGTTACGTTCACTTCTCTTCCTCAGAAAGAAGAAATCGCTCTGGGCGGTGAAGGTATGTTCGAAGCTAAATTCTACGGTCTGGGTGCTGACGGCACAGTAGGTGCCAACAAGAACTCTGTTAAGATTATCGGTGACAACACCGACAAACACTGTCAGGCTTACTTCTCTTACGACTCCAAGAAGTCGGGTGGTTTCACTTGTTCTCACTTGCGTTTCGGTGATACTCCGATCCGTTCTACTTACTTGGTAAATACTCCGAACTTCGTTGCTTGTCACGTTCAGGCTTACCTGCACATGTACGACGTAACACGTGGTTTGCGTAAGAACGGTTCTTTCTTGCTGAATACCATCTGGGAAGGCGAAGAACTGGCTAAGAACCTGCCTAACAAGGTGAAGAAATACTTTGCACAGAACAACATCTCTGTATACTATATCAACGCAACTCAGATTGCAATGGAAATTGGTTTGGGCAACCGTACCAATACAATCCTTCAGTCTGCATTCTTCCGTATCACAGGCGTAATCCCTGTAGATCAAGCTGTTGAACAGATGAAGAAATTCATCGTTAAGTCTTACGGCAAGAAGGGTGAAGACGTTGTTAACAAGAACTACGCTGCTGTAGACCGCGGTGGTGAATACAAGACTCTGACTGTCGATCCTGCTTGGGCTAACCTGCCGGATGATGCAAAAGCAGAAAACAATGATCCTGCTTTCATCAACGAAGTAGTTCGTCCGATCAATGCACAGGACGGTGACTTGCTGCCGGTATCTGCATTCAAGGGTATCGAAGACGGTACTTGGTATCAAGGTACTTCCAAATACGAAAAACGTGGTGTAGCTGCATTCGTTCCCGAATGGAATGCTGAAAACTGTATTCAGTGTAACAAGTGTGCTTACGTTTGTCCTCACGCTTCTATCCGTCCGTTCGTACTCGATGCTGAAGAGCAGAAGGGTGCTAAGTTCGAGCAACTGAAAGCTGTAGGTAAAGCATTCGATGGTATGACATTCCGTATTCAGGTAGACGTTCTCGACTGTCTGGGTTGCGGTAACTGTGCCGACATCTGTCCGGGTAATCCGAAGAAGGGTGGCAAGGCATTGACCATGAAACACCTTGAAAGCCAGTTGGCCGAAGCTGATAACTGGACTTACTGCGCTGAAAACGTGAAGAGCAAACAACACCTGGTAGACATCAAGGCTAACGTGAAGAACTCTCAGTTCGCAACTCCGTTGTTTGAGTTCTCAGGCGCTTGCTCCGGTTGTGGTGAAACTCCGTACGTGAAACTGATTTCTCAGTTGTTCGGTGACCGTGAAATGGTTGCTAACGCTACAGGATGTTCTTCTATCTACTCCGGTTCAGTTCCTTCTACTCCGTACACTATGAACGAAAAGGGTCACGGTCCTGCATGGGCTAACTCCTTGTTCGAAGACTTCTGTGAATTTGGTCTGGGTATGGAACTGGCTAACGAAAAGATGCGTGCCCGTCTGGTGAAAGTAATGAACGAAGCTATCGCTTCTGATTGCTGCCCGGCTGAATACAAAGAAGTATTTGCTGAATGGATCAACAATATGCTGGATGCAGAAAAGACTAAGGAACTGGCCGAAAAGATCATTCCGATGGTAGAAGCTGCTAAAGATAAATGCAACCACTGCAAGCAAATCGCTGATCTGCAACAATATCTTGTTAAACGCAGCCAATGGATCATCGGTGGTGACGGTGCTTCTTATGATATCGGTTACGGTGGTCTTGACCATGTAATCGCTTCCGGTAAGGACGTTAACATCCTCGTTCTGGATACTGAAGTTTACTCTAACACAGGTGGTCAGTCTTCTAAAGCTACTCCGGTAGGTGCTATCGCTAAGTTCGCTGCTGCTGGTAAGCGCGTACGTAAGAAAGACCTCGGTCTGATGGCTACTACTTACGGTTATGTATATGTTGCTCAGATTGCTATGGGTGCTGACCAGGCTCAGACTCTGAAAGCTATCCGTGAAGCTGAAGCATATCCGGGACCATCACTGATCATCGCTTACGCTCCATGTATCAACCACGGTCTGAAAGCCGGTATGGGTAAGAGCCAGGAAGAAGAAGAAAAAGCTGTTAAGTGCGGTTACTGGCACTTGTGGCGTTACAACCCGGCTTTGGAAGAAGAAGGCAAGAACCCATTCCAATTGGATAGCAAAGAACCGAACTGGGAAGATTTCCAAGGTTTCTTGAAGGGTGAAGTTCGTTACGCTTCTGTAATGAAACAATATCCTGCTGAAGCTGAAGAACTGTTTAAAGCTGCTGAAGAAAACGCTAAATGGCGTTACAACAGCTACAAACGTCTTGCCAGAGAAAACTGGGGAGCTGATACAGCTGAATAATAAGTAGAAATACTTTATACATAATAAAAGGCAGGAATCCTGGAAACAGATTCCTGCCTTTTTTGTTTATATCTTAGAAGTAACGATTACTTCTCACGAAGATATTCATTAAAACTCTAAAGATATGATCGGATTTGTTATTTGGATTATCGGTTTGATACTGACTTTCAGAGCTGCCATAGAGATTTGGAATATAAATGCGGCTGTAGAGAAAAGACTTATAGCGATTGTATTAATCGTTCTTACCAGCTGGCTGGGACTACTTTTCTACTACTTCTATGGTAAAGAAAGAATGGCAGGATGGTTGAAGTAGTGTTTGCATATCAATCTTTCTCAGGAATCCAACTGTTTACCAGTTCCTGATGTTCTTCCATCCATTGACGGGCAGCCTGTCTTTCCGTTGTCTGCGCCTCTTCCAGAGCAGTCATTAAAGAGCTGATTTCCGCATCTGTCAGACGAATGTTGCCCAAAAGTTCGGCAGCAAAAGGGTCTTTCTCGCTAAAACCTTTCCATGCTATGGTATGAATGGATTCCGTATTTCCATATATCAGCTTCGGGTCCTGAAGAACTTTCAGCTTGAAACGGTCGAACATCCAGTGAGGCGTCCATCCCGTCACGACAATCCAGTCTTTCTTATCAATCGCTTTCTTTAGGGAAGCAGTCATGGCAGGTCCGCTCGAAGTCATCAGTTTATAATCCAATCCATAGTCTTTGATGGCCTGATCGGTAGCTTTCATAATACCGGCTCCGGCATCAATACCGACAATCTGACCGGAGAAACGTTCCTTTTCCGCGTTCAGTTCTTCGATTGAGTTGATCGTAACGTAATCCGGAATCACCAGCCCGATACGGGCACCATCATAAATATCCCCGATAACTTCGAGTTTATCCCCGTATTGTTTCATATAATCTTCCATAGTGACAGGCATCCAGACATCCATAAATACGTCTGCTTTCTTACGGGAGATAGAGGTAAATATAGGTGCAAGGTCGGCATTCAGCAACTTTACATCGTACCCCTGATCTTCAAAAATCGCTTTGGCAAGGTTTGTCATTGCAATACCTTCCGACCAGTTGGCATAAGCGATACTTATCTTCTTACTCTTTCCGTTGTCTCCGCAGGAAACGAAGGTTAAGAGTATGCCGGCAATAAACATTGCCGCAATCATTTTTATCTTATTCATTGATTATTCCTTTCTTTGGTGTGATTCTTATTTCTTTTTACTTTTTCTGTTATCTGCCATACCCTGAGTGATGCGGTCCAGCACGATCGCCAATATCACGACTGCGATACCGCCTTCAAATCCGAGTCCGATTTTCATTTGGGTGATACCTTTCAGCACGATTTCTCCCAACCCTCCCGCAGAAATCATGGCGGCAATCACTACCATCGAAAGTGACATCATGATCGTCTGATTGATTCCCGTCAGAATAGTAGGCAATGCCAAAGGCAATTGCACCTTATAAAGAAGCTGCCAGGGAGTAGCTCCAAAAGAACGGGAGGCTTCTACTACATTTTTAGGAACCTGACGAATGCCCAGACCAGTCAGACGAACCACAGGAGGCATTGCAAAGATGATGGTGGCAAAAGCTCCCGGCACAGTTCCCAATCCGAAGAATAGAACGGCAGGAATCAGATAGACAAAGGCAGGCATTGTCTGCATAAAGTCGAGGACAGGGCGCATTATCTTGTTACAACGATCACTGTTGGCAGTCCAGATTCCCAACGGAACGCCTAAAAGCAATGCCAGACAAGTGGAAGAAAGTACCAATGCCAATGTCTGCATCGTTTCTTCCCAAAAGCCCATGCCGTAAATAAGCAATAAACCCAAGAGGGTAAATACGGCTGTCCCCTTACCCGACTTAAACCAGGCGAGCGCAGCCAGCACTGCAATTGTGATATAAAAAGGTATTCCAAACAGTACGTGCTGAAAACCGTCTATGAATCCTCCGATCCCCATGCTGAGAGCATCAAAAAAGGAAGCAAAATGTTCTGTGAGCCAATTAATGGCAGTCTCTATATATTGTCCGATATTTATCATAATTCTATTGCGTTTTGAATGATTTCATTAATTTCTTCTTTATCTTTTCCCGTTACTTCGATGATCAATGAGGAAAGTGGCACTACGCCTTCAAACTCCCGATTCTCATTTACGACCCAGATTGGCGAGTTCGTTTTTGTCATCAACGGAAGAATATCTTCCAGCACCGTATCACCCAGCACTGAATGAACTTCATGCCTTACTACGGACTCGATGGAGCGGATTTGCTCTTTTCGTAGTTTCAGCAAGTCATTCAACCGCACCTCTCCTACTAACAGATTATTGGAATCGACTACCGGAAGAACGGTCAGATTCCGTTCGCGCATCTTACGGATCAGCACCTCCGGGCCTTCTTTCTTCAAACGTGCCACTATGGGTTTATCTACCATAACAGAGGAAGCTGTTATAATCTTGCTTCGATCTACATTCTCCACAAATCGTTCTACATAAGCGTTGGCAGGTTCGGTCAGGATTTCTTCCGATGTACCGATTTGTACAATTTCTCCATCCTTCATGATAGCAATCCGGTCACCCAATTTAATCGCTTCACTCAGGTCGTGAGTAATAAAGACAATCGTTTTTTTCATCTTCGACTGCAAAGTCAGCAGTTCATCCTGCATCTGCACACGGATCAAAGGATCGAGTGCCGAGAAGGCCTCATCCATCAACAGGACTTCGGGATTATTGGCCAAAGCCCGCGCCAGCCCGACACGCTGCTGCATCCCACCCGACAGTTCACTTACCATCTGATTCTCGTAGCCTTTCAGCCCCACCAGTTGCATGCTTTCCATCGCTTTCTGCTCCCGTTCTCCCTTTTTTACTCCCTGTAGTTCGAGCCCGAAAGCTATATTATGCAAGACAGAACGGTGAGGAAGCAGACCGAAGTTCTGAAAGACCATAGCCAGTTCTTTCCGGCGAATCTGCAACAGTTCCTTATCCGACACTTTGGCTATGTCTGTTCCATTGATAATCACTTCTCCGGAAGTAGGGCGTATCAAACGGTTGATGCAGCGGAGTAAAGTGGACTTTCCACTACCGGACAGCCCCATAATGACGAATATTTCGCCTTCATTAATGGAAAGATTCGCATCTTTCACCGCAACTGTACATCCGGTCGCTTTCAATATTTCACTTTTTGTTTTACCTTCTTTCAACATCTTCAAAGCCTTCTGCTTCTCATTGCCAAAAACCAGATAGAGATCTTTAATTTCTATTTTACTCATACAATAAAATGGTTTAGGTTATTAAAATAATATACACAGCAAGACAAGAACAAACGATAACAGGAATCTTTCTTTATATCGTATAAAGTTCTGATTTAAATACGGGACAAATAACAATGAATCCCGAAATAATTAATAAAATGATTATTGACAGACTGAGTAATTAAAAAAGGAATAGAATTTGATAAGATAATCCTTTCAACGAATAGCAAAAAATAGCATTTTTATGTATAAAAACAGCCTGTTCCAGTATCTTGCTGGCACAAAGATACAAAAAACGGATTAAACATACAAATTATATTCAAAATCCGGGGCATACAGAGGGCTTTATTTGTAATGATATGGAAAGTTTCCGGGTAATATTCCCCTATCACTCAGCAAAATAGAACAAACCGGCAGATAAATATAAAATAAGTTTGAATATTTCACTTAAACACCGTATATTTGGCGTCAATAACTAAACTAGATTTATATGTTCAACAGGGCTATTACAATTTTCCTGGGGAAGGATAATTGTCATTACACAACAAAAGAAAAACAAACAGGTACTGCCACACTAGACGACAAAAGCCAAGTACAGTTCCTTAGTAAAAAGAACCCCAAAATGCCGTTTTTCTATAGCCGGCGGAATCTCTACATGATAGGTTTCCTGCTCGCTTTTATAGTGACTCTGCTCGAATTTATACGAGGACGGCATCAAAACTTTATGGTCTTCTCGGACGCTACTCAATTCTTCTGGCAAGGCATCAGCCCATACACAACTGAATTTGTAGAAGCTCACGGACGCTACTTCCTTTATTCTCCAGTTTTCACGGTATTGTTCGCTCCGTTTGCGTATCTGCCTGCATGGCTGGGACCTTTCGCGTGGAATCTATTCAATTATTCGCTGTTCTTTATGGCGATCTTCACGCTGCCCCAACAATTCACCCAGCAGCAGAAATGCCGTATGTTCCTTTTTCTGTTACTGATTTTAGGACAAAGTTTACTTTCATTTCAGTATAACATAACGGTAGCCTATTTATTCTTATTCGCCTATACGTTATTGGAAAAAGACCGTGGATTTCTGGCTGTTCTGTTAATCATGATTTCGGGATGTACCAAAGTATATGGAATTTTCGAACTGGCATTGTTGCTGTGCTATCCTCACGTATGGCGTAACTTTGGCTATGCCGTTACAATGGGCATTGTATTGCTTGCATTACCGTTAATCAAAATAGCTCCTGCAGATTTGCTCCCCTATTATGAAGAATGGTGCCATAGTCTTGCTGTTCATCAGTCCGCCGGAGCTTATGATTCATTTTTCTATGCCCGCCCCATTGCAGCATGGACATTGCCACACTTCCGTGCACTTCAGATAGGAATGCTCGGCTTGCTGACTCTGCTCTTTTTGGGGAATTTCCGCAAATGGTCGTCTTTTGCCTTCCGTGCCCAGGCTTTGGGCATTCTCATGGGCTGGGTAGTATTACTGAGTGACTCCGCCGAGAAGCATACCTATATTATCGCATTGGCAGGTTTCATGCTCTGGTATTGGAGCAGACCAACACGTACCGCAACAGACAAGATTCTATTTTGGTGCTGTTTTGTGCTGTTATGTATCGTTCCTATCGACATATTCGTCCCTGTACCCATCAGAGATTTCATTACCAGGACCTTATGGCTTCATGTATGGGTTTTCTTTATTGTATGGATACGGATGATATGGCTTACCTTCCTTGCATCCTTCATTCATCCACGTGCCACAAATGTTCTTTCAGATTAACGCATCCGTTAGCTTTGAAAGAAACTTCTTCTGCCAGCAAGAGTTGTTTTTGTTCCACCCAACCGGGCACCAGCCTTCCGGTGGAATTTACAACTCTATGGCAGGGAATGGATAATTCATCCGGCACTTCTTTCAATGCACGTCCCACCATCCGCGAGCATTGGGGTGCCCCCAACAGCAAAGCAATACCTCCATAAGTAGATACTTTTCCCACAGGTATCTGGGATACGACTTCGTACACTTCCTTCCGAAAGGATTCGGAAAAGCTCTCTTTATCTACTTTATAATCTTTCATATATCCCTCTTTACGATATCAATGAAATCATCCTTTCCTTTTCAGGAAATCTGTCGGGCTCTCTCCAAACTGCTCTTTATAGCACTTGGCGAAATAAGAAGGTGAACTGAAACCGACTTCATAACCAATCTCCGCTACGGTCATGTCCGAAGAAGCAAGCAAAGAAGCTGCCTTCTTCAAACGGGCGATACGGAGCAATTCATTCGGAGAGTAGTTAGTCAATGATTTAATCTTGCGATAAAGCTGCACACGGCTTAGTCCCATGTCTTTGCCCAAGTCCTCCACATTCAAACCGGAGTCTCCCATTTTCTCTTCAATCAATGACTTGAATCTTTCTACAAAATCCTTGTCCATATCGCAGACATCTTCTTTTGCCAATGTCTGCCCGTCACCAAAGAACTGTTTCAGACGACGGTGAGAATCGATCAGATTGCGGACACGTGCCAGCAACAGCTGTGAACTGAACGGCTTTGAAATATAAGAATCCGCACCACCGTCATATCCCTGAATACGCTGTTCGTCCAGTGAACACGCTGTCAGCAGAATAACCGGAATATGACAGGTCTGTAACTCACTTTTCAGCCGGCGGCAACATTCAATGCCATCAATGCCCGGCATCATCACATCAGAAATGATCAGGTCCGGAACATACTTCATAGCCTTACGGATTCCTTCGGAGCCGTCTGCCGCTTCAATCACCGTATAGTCTGTATGCAACAACGTATGGACATACGAACGGATATCCTCATTATCATCAATAATCAGTACGGACGGTTTGGAAGAGTCATATCCTTTTTCCAGTTCTTCCTCTTCCGCCAATAGAACATCTGTTGTACGGGAATCCGCAGAAACAAGGGTGGTATCCGGTTCGGCAGCAACAGCCTCACAAGACTGTACAGGCAGTTCAACGGTAAAGACCGTGCCCTGTTTCTCATCGCTCTCTACGGAGATCATACCACCGTGCATTTCTACGAAGGCTTTTACCAATGCCAGTCCGATTCCCGAACCGGTATGGTGCATATCGATCTTATAGAAACGGTCGAATACATTGCGAATATGTTCGGCAGAAATCATAGAACCGGTATTTGCCACCGTGAAACGTATCCATCGCTTGTCCTCTTTACTAAGGGAAGACAGACGGACGGCTATTTTCCCGTTTTCCGGTGTAAACTTAAAGGCATTGGACAGAAGATTGAAATAAATACGTTCCAGCTTCTCCATGTCTGCCAGTGTATGATAATCCGTATCCGGCATACTATCAAAAGAAAAATGGATATGCTTCTTACGGGCTGCCGCCTGAAAAGACTCATTCCATCCTTCGAAAGAAGAAAGGACATCCACCGTAACCGGAGTATATTCCATCTTGCCGTTTTCATATTTACGGAAATCCAGAATCTGATTGACCAGACGCAGAAGAATGTTCACATTCCGCTGAATCAGCATGAGCATCCGGTGCTGATCTCCGCTCAGTGTCTTGTCCGCCAACAAATGTTCTACCGGGTCGGCAACCAATGTCAACGGAGTACGGAAGTCGTGAGAAATATTGGTGAAAAAGACCAGCTTGGCATGGGTAGCTTCTTCCAGTTGATGAGAGAGCTGTATCAATTGGTCACGCTGTTCTTCCAGTTTGTCACGCTGCTCTTCCAATTGCTGTTTCTGCTTAAAAAGCTCTTTATTCAAGCGATTCTTAGAGCGGAGTGATTTATAAACGACCAATAATAAACCGGCTACCAATAAAAGGATAATCAGACTGCCGTATAAAACGACCTGTTGTGTAGCTACCTGAGAGAGGTATCCACCGATACGTCCGTTGAGCGTTTCAATCTTTTTGTCGAGTTCGGAAATGTGTGTGGTCTGCAACTGCATGACGTGTGCGTTGGTACGGTCCACAACAGCGGTATTCATCACCGTTTCTTTGGGATAGGGTTTCTTCTCCAGAATGTCCATAGCCAGTTGCAGTACCTTATCGCCATTGGTCGGATAGATAAAGGTGGCATCCAGCACACTGTCCAGTACCAGTTCCAGTCCGTTTCCCTTACCCGGCAAGGCATCTATGCCGACAAAAATCATTTCCTTCTCCCGCCCTGCCATCTTTGCTGCCTGATAGGCACCCGGAGCGATACGGTCATTATGGGCATACACAGCATCAATCTTAGGATGCCTCCGAAGCATACTATCCATTTCTATCTCTGCCGGACCACGTTCCCACGCAGCATCCGCTTTATCAATCAGCTTTATATCCGGGAATTTACTGATGGCAGCCATAAATCCCTGATGCCGTTCCATTGCAGGAGTCGAACCGCTCAATCCTGTCAGTTCTACTATATTTCCCTTCCCTTTCAGACTGGAGGCAATATAGTTTCCTACCGAACGACCGATTTCATAATTATCGGCTCCGATATAGGCAGTATATTTATCCGAAAGAATCTTCCGGTCTACAAGAATAACGGGGATGCCTTTCTGATAAGCTTCTTCTACAATCGGAGTCATAGGAGCAGCTTCGTTAGCGGAAATAATCAGCAGATCGACTCCTTCGTCCATAAAATAATGGACATCTTCCGCCTGCTTACTGTTATCATCCCCTGCCGAACGGATTTCCACCGAAACACCATTATAAAACATCGCTTCCCGAAGAATCTCATCATTCATCTTATGTCGCCATGAATCATCGCTGCATTGAGCCACCCCAATACGAAAACGGGGTGTATCCTGCCGGCAAGCCGTCATCCCGATTAAACCAAACAGCACCAGCATCCACTTCAGATATCTCATCGTCTTCATCCATCTCATCATTTCATAGTTCTTTCTGTAATCCAATTAAGAACAAAAATAAGAAATAATACTGTAAAGTTCTCTAACTTCAGCTATTTATTATTCTAAAAAGAAGGAAAGCAGTCCTCTTTCAGACCATCGGAAAGTATTAACAAAAGTATAAAGCGTAAAACAAACACTTAATCAATGTTATAAAACATAGCGTTTTACTTGGATAATTTGCAGATTTCACAGAAGTCCGTATCTTTGCACTGTGTTTTTCATAGTATTAGATTTAAGGTTAACAAAGGTTGGAGCAAGGCGTTGCTCCTTTTTTTATGCTCTGACCTTTCATCTACCGGTTAGTTTTCATCCCATTCCTTTTCCAGTTTACCATCAATAGTGTAGCGTTTCCATCGTCCTACACGGTGACCATTCTTATATTCCCCACATTCACGAAGCTGGTCATTCTTTACATAACGAGCTTCGAACGGTCCGTTCTGCCTTCCGTTCACATAGGTAGAAGTTTCCCAATAATCAAAGCGGTTGCTCACTATCAGCCGTCGTTCCTTGCCATGCAATCTGCCGGCCTGATAGGTAGCTTCATATCTCAATTCACCATTTTCCAGATTATATTCACGGTATAAACCGTCTTTACGATCGTTCTTCATATAATATTCTTTCTGCCTTACCCCACTTCCGTTGGCAAATGAGACATGGAGTCCATCTTCTTTTCCATCCAGATAGGTTTCAATCATCAGCGTATCTCCGCTTTCAGCAAAAGTAGTCCACCGACCATTCTTCTTTCCATTCTTATAACTACCCAGTATACGTGGCGAGCCAAACGTAAACAGGGACGAATATTCACCGTCCTGCAAACCTTCTTCATTGAAATAAACGGTCTCATACAAATCATATGTACCTTTCAGAAAAGTATACTGTTTGCCTACCTGCTTCCCGTCCTTGTAATTATGCTCTTTCCGCAAAGTACCGTCAGATTCGTACGACAGTTGCTTCCCGTGCTCTTTCCCCATCCGGAAGTTTCTTTCACTTTCCACTTTTCCGGTAGTAAAGTAACTTTTGCTCGTACCATCCAGCTTACCTTCCTTATAGGACTTTTCTTCTTTCAGCTTACCGTCAAACTTGGAGTTAATCTTGAAGAGGCCATCCTTCCGCCCTTCTTTATAACTTCCTTCCGTTATTAATATATTGTCCACATATTCTTTGTATCCGCCATCATAAAAACCATCTTTAAAAGATGCCAGCACATAGGCGGAATGATAACCATCTATGATGCGATGTTCGCCATTCAATGCTTTTTCCGTTTTCAGTTCCTGAAACAACAGTCTGCCATCGCCTACATTAACAACAGATACCTGATCGATCTTATATTCCTTTTGCGCAAACAAAGGAAGAGCAAGATATAAAAACAAAAATACGTTCCAGCTTTTTGATCTGAGGAAGTTCGAAATGTGTTTCATAAAGTAGTTTTCTCTTTTTGATTTATTATTTAAAAACCTGCCGCAAAGATAGGCAATCGGCTTATAAAACAAGGCAAGGAAGAGGGGGACAATTAGAAAAAAGAACATCTGTTATTATCATTCTAATAATTAACAGATTAAGTAGTAAATCAAAACACAGGGAAGGGGGACATTTACTGAAATAAGAAACAGAAAAGAAGATGTGTCAAAAGCAACTAAATTCCCCTCCTTCCCGAAGGAGGAGAGTTTAGTTGCTTTTGACACACCTTCTTTTTGAATTTAAAGAGATTCTACAACAATCTGTCTTTCAGAATAACCGGAAGTTCGGGCATTGCACCGCTCTGCGTACAAACATAAGCGGAAACTTCGACAGCCAGCTTATGAGCTTCGGGAACAGACTTGCCATTCAGAATGGAAGCACAGAAAGCGGCAGTAAAGGAATCCCCCGCTCCTACCGTATCGGCTACCGGAACCTTCGGCGTTTCCTGAAAAGAAACGACTCCCGGAGTAAACACATAACTACCATTGATACCGCAAGTAAGAATCAACATTTTCAGATTGTACTTGGCCAACAGAATCCAGCACTTATCCTGTAAGTCGATGCCCGGATAACCGAACATACGGCTGATTGTCACCAGTTCTTCATCGTTTATCTTCAGAATGTTGCAGCGTTTGAAAGACTCGCGCAATACTTCTTTCGTGTAGAAGTCCTGACGGAGGTTGATGTCGAATATCTTCAGCTGTCCGTCTATATCGGGCATTGTATCGAGGAATCGGTTAATTGTAGCACGGCTCACTTCATTGCGTTGAGCCAACGAACCGAAACAAACGGCGCGCGTATTCAAAGCCAGCCGCTTCAGTTCGTCCGTGAAAGGAATGTTATCCCATGCCACTCCTTCTTTGATTTCGTAGCAAGGCACCCCTTCGTCATCCAGTGTCACCTGCACCGTACCGGTAGGATAATCCACCCGCTCAATCTGATTTTTGAGTTGCTTTTCTTTGAATACTTCCATGATTTCATCTCCCAGTTCGTCATTGCCCACCGCACTTACTACACGGCTGTCGAAACCAAACTGTGAAACATGATAAGCGAAATTAGCCGGAGCACCGCCTATCTTCTTTCCTTCGGGCAATACATCCCATAATGCTTCGCCCATTCCTACAATTATATTATTCATGATCTACAGATTTAATTGTTTTCCAAATATAAAATTATTTTTTGATACGGAAGGTATAGAACAGCAAGTAAAGTACACCGACTGTCATCACAGCAATCGCACCATTCTGCCCCATAGAAGTATCCGAAGCAACTCCCATAGCCAACGGGAAAACGGTTCCTCCGAAGAGTCCCATAATCATCAGACCGGAAACTTCGTTTTTCTTTCCCGGCAGATAAAGCAATGCCTGCGAGAAAATAACAGAGAACACATTCGAGTTACCAAAACCGATCAGAGCGATACAAGCGTAAATCACCGCCTTATCATGGAAGATGAACAACCCTACCATAGCAGCCAGCATCATAACAACACTGATACCGAAGAAAGATTTCGGAGACATCTGACGCAGGATGAATGATCCCAGAAAACAGCCTGCCGTACGGAAGATAAAATAGAGGCTGGTTGCAAAAGCAGCATCATCCAGTGTCATGCCGATGCGTTCCATCAGAATCTTAGGTGCAGTAGTGTTTGTACCGACGTCGATACCTACGTGACACATGATTCCGATAAAGCAAAGCAGGATAAACGGTTTGCCGAGCAATGCCAGGCACTGTCCGAAAGTGGAAGGTTTGCCTTCTTCCTTCTCTTCTTCAATCTGTGTCGCGTTGAGCAACAGAATGGCAAGGATGGCTATTACCATATAAATAGGGAATAATACACGCCATCCCAGATCGAAAGAAGGAATCGCCTGCGTTGCCCCCCACATGGCAATGTACGGTGCTAGGAAAGAAGCGATCGCTTTCACGAATTGTCCGAAGGTGAGGCTGCTTGCCAGACGGTCACCACGAACGATGTTGGAAAGAAGCGGGTTCAGTGAAGTCTGCATCAGTGCGTTTCCAATACCTAACAGGGAAAAAGAAATCAGCATCAGTGCGTAACTGTCCCCGAAGACAGGCAACAGTAAAGAAGCAAAAGTCACGATCAAACTTAGTAACACGGTTTTCTTCTGACCGATACGGCTCATCAGCATACCTGTCGGTACGGAGAAAATCAGAAACCAGAAAAACACCAATGAAGGGAAGATGTTTGCTTGTGAGTCTGTCAGACCCAGGTCTGCTTTTACATAATTGGAGGCAATGCCCACCAGATCAACGAATCCCATGGCGAAGAAACAAAGCATCACCGGGACTAGCTTGGAGAGAGAAGCGTTTTTAGTATTTTCCATTGTTTTATCTATTATAATTTCGTATATTAGCACAGTAATTATTTTCCTTTCCTATTGATCCTTTTTCTTTTAGCCTCCTATTTTCTTTGCTTATCACGGCTGTGAACAGACCGTATCACAAGGGTGATAAGACCTTATCACAGTAATGAACAGATCGTATCACGTAGGTGAAACGCTATCTATCTCCCATACATAAGGAGAACATAAAGGCATGTTAACGCAAGGATAAAGGTATGTTAGCATGAATTAAAAAGAGCGCAGGGAGAAGAAAGTCGTTTTTTATTTCTTCAGTTTGTAAACCACGAATGAATCTACTTTATAGGCACCGCCTTTGCTGTAGAAGCTGATATGATTATAAGGTTCCGAAGGGAATACCTGATTGGTCATAGCGAAGCGTCCACCGTCACCGAAAGCCTCTACACTTGATCTGTCTACAAACAGGCGGAGTTTCATTTCATCCTTATCCCCTTCAATCGCAGTCCAAGTCAGCATCGGGAAGTTTTCGTTGAAACTTACCTCGCCACTCTTGCGACGGTCCATCGAGAATTTCTTCTCTTTCATGTCATACTGCATGTCTACTTCTTCGCCCTTGTCATTGTAGAGACGGAAACCGATGATTTCTGCCTGCTGATTCTTGAGGGACAGTTCTATTTCGTAAGCACCTTCATTGTTCGGAATCAAATCTTTCACGATACGTGTTCCGTTAACCTTGAATGAGCGCTTTTTGGAAACACCACGCAGTTTCAGTAATTCGGGAGAAGGAGCGGATTGAAGATAAATCCCACCGTCGATGGCAAAGAGACTCAAATCACGAGGGATGGAGTTCGGACTACGGTATTGAGAAGTTGGCACGTCATTTGCATATTGCCAGTTGCTCATCCATGCAATGGCGATACGGCGGTTGTCGGGGGCATCGCTCCAAGTAACTGTAGCATAATGGTCTTTTCCCCAGTCCATCCATTTTGTGACATTCGGCTGATTGTCACAACTAAATTTCTTGCCGTCGAAGCTACCGATAAAGTATTGAGTAGCGGAGTCACCGAAAGGACCGTCACCAAGGCTGCAAAGCAATACCCATTTCTTTTCGTTGGTGCCCTCTACCGGAAGTTCGAATAAATCGGGGCATTCCCATACGTTGCCGTGAGCACCGTATCCTTCGCCGAAGCTGCTTTCAAATGCCCAGTCTTTCAGATTGGGAGAAGAGAAAATCTGCATTTCCTGTCCCACTGCGAGCACCATGATCCAGCGTTTTGTTGCTTCGTACCAAAAAACTTTCGGGTCGCGGAAATCACGAGCTTCGGATACAAGTACGGGGTTGTTTTCGTATTTGGTGAAAGTGCGTCCGTTGTCAGTGCTATAAGCGATGCTTTGTACCTGACGGTCGCTGTTTTGTGTATAGATGGCGATGATTGCGCCTGCTCCGAAGCCGGCTGTATTGTTATGATCTACCACGGCAGAGCCGCTGAAGATAGTACCAAGCGCATCCGGTGCTATCGCAACGGGGCGGTGTTCCCAGTTTACGAGGTCTTTGCTGATAGCGTGTCCCCAGTTCATGTTTCCCCATTTGGAGCCATAAGGGTTGTACTGGTAAAAAAGATGGTATTCACCGTCTTTATAGACCATTCCGTTCGGGTCGTTCATCCATCCGTAAAGGGGAGAGAAGTGATAGGTCGGACGAAACTTTTCACGGTTGGTCGTATCGAAGGTGTCGGAGAGTTTCATTTCCTTGCAGCAAGCGGTATTATCCGGCGAAAGATTGACACGGATCGGATCGTTGGAGTTCATCTTGAACTTGAAAGAGACCGTTTTGCCGGAAAAGTCGGAAAGGTCTACCGGAACAAAGTAATCTACTTTATGTATGGCGAGACGCACGTCGAAGTTTTTCACCTCTTTATTATTAACGATCATGCTGATACGTACATCGGGAGACGTATCTTCTACGGGCAGAAGCAGGTACTTCTGGGAAGTATTGACACGTACAAGGCAATGACCTTCTCCCAGATTCTTAATCAGCAAAGGAGAATCCGCCGCTCGGGTTGAAACAGAAATAGTCATGAGAATAAAACAAATCAGAAAGGTCTGAAGTTGTTTGACAGGCAAAAATACATTCATGTTCTATGGTATTAAGGTTGTTATACTTTTGATAGTTGTTACAGTGCAAAGATAGGCGCTTCCAAGGTTAGCGCCTATCACTTTTGTTTCAAACGCTGTAAAAGATGTTACTTGCCGGTGTAGTTTTCATCAATAAGTGCTTACCTGAACGTCTGATACAGTTATTTCACCTTTATAACAGCAGAGTGACCACGGGTTCTTCTGCATTTGGTAGATACGGTTGGTGAAAGATAACTGATCGTTGATATAAGTCACGCAGACGGACTGGTCACTGTAAATCGTCACACGATATTCATTATCTGCCGGAATATTGAATTTATTATCGAATAAGTATTTGGCATCGTCACCGTCTTTCTCAAAATTCGCTTTGCCTTCATCGGCATTGACATGGATACTATACCAGGAAGCGGAATCCGTTCCACGTACAAAAGAGATTCCGAAACGGTCCGTATTTGAAGCGGTCTTTACGGTGAAAGAAATCTTGTTATGTACTTTCAGACGGTTGAAGATGACGGAGGCACCTTCGCCCAAAGTATAGGTTTTACCGCTTTCGATCACGTTACCATCTTTTGCCATTACTTTCACTTCTTGTGCGGAAGTGTATTTACGGTCGATTGCATCGGGTACTCCGAGGGTTAAAGTACCGTCTTCGTGTTGAATCAGACGTTGTGCTACCAGATTGCCTGCCCATTCGGGTTCTACATCACCAACATTTCCATTATCATTTCCGGCACGTGTGGGACACCAACCCCAAATGTAGCGGTTTGTTCCGTCGGAAGCGGTCTTTCCGGCATAGAATGCGCGGCTGTCCAGCATTCCTTCACGATTGTCCGGCCATATTCCGGCATCATTGGCGGTAGTTGCTTTCAAATCTTCCAGCGTTCTGCCTTTGAAATATTGTACTTTACGCATGAAGGAAGCCTGTTCCGAATAAATCAGATACCACCAGTCCCCCATCTTGAATACATCCGGACATTCGTAGAAACGATCCCACATCATGGTCATAAAGGTTCCGGCAGATTCCCACTCTTTCAGGTCGGCAGAGGTAAATTCGGCGATATGCCCTTTTCCGTTCTTGCGGGTAGCGATCAGCATGTGATACACACCGTCTTCGGTCTGGAACAGGAACGGGTCACGGAAGTCATTCTTGTCATAACCATACGTATCTCCTTTCAGGTAGAAGGTGCGGTTCTTGGTCCATGTCTTGAAATCGGGAGAAGTAGCTACCATCACTACCTGAGCATTCTGGTCGGAAGAAGGCTTGAACTTATTACCAGTGTAGAAGGTATAATACAGTTTGTCGGCAGGGTTATAGATCGTTCCTCCTGTGCCGATGGCAGCATCCTGTTCGTCACGCCCTCCGCAGGAAATCAGTTCGCCGAGAGATTCGTAAGTAGCACCGTCTTTGGTGGCCACCCCGAAAATGGGATGGTACGTAGCTTCGGGGTTCGGACGGTAATCTTGCAGGTACATCACTTTAAAGTCCTTGGCAACCGGATCATAGAATGGCATCGGGTCACCTACAAAGCCGACCTGTGGCTTATAGTACATCGAGAAGCCATGCTCATCACTCGATTGGAAGTATGTGGCTGTACCGTCCCAGTCTTTCTGAGTCAAGATGGGGTCAGTCTCGTCACTGCAAGCAGTCATCGAAGCTATCAGTGCGGTAAATGCTATAGGTAAGATCATATTTTTCATCATTGTTGCTTATTCTTTTTATTTACACAAGTAGTTGATTGCATTGAGAGTCATTTGCTCTACGTTGTAGTGATAGTAGTCGGCAGAAGCGTCTACTCCCTTGCCGTACCAGTCATAGCAGCCGGAACCGATACAGAGCGTACGTCCGCTATTGGAACGCGGTTCAAATTCGGCAATGACTACCGCCCCGTCGCCTCCATGTGCCAAATCGATTCCTCCTGTCAGGTTACGCCATGCGTTCAGGTCATCATAACCTCCCCAGTCTGTCCCGATATGCCACTGCGCTGTGCTATTGGTGATCGCATAGCCGGCATCACAGGTATAGACTGTCGACTTGTCTCCATCTTTCCATCTTAAATCCTGGAATAACGGATGTGATTCGCTACCAGTAATCAGGAAGCTCCACGGAGCAGAGGTGATTTCGGGCGAGTCTTCGTTTCCTCCCCAGCTATTGTTCGGTACACGCTCGTCTTTAGCGATGCCGAGATTGGCGATATAGAAAGTAGCGTAACGGGTCAGCAGCAGATTACCACCATTCTGATAGTAGACTTTAAACTTCTCCGCTGCCGCTTTCGCGTCATCCGGCAAAGGAGGATTGTCACCATTGTCTGCGTGGAAATGCCACCAGATAGCGGTATATTTACCTAAATCCACTTTTCCGTCCACTACATCCTTGAATGAGATATATTCGGACATCGATACATTATCCATCATCCATTGGGCAGCGGCTTTCTCTTCGGGACTCGTCAGAAAGCTGACGGAAGAAGCCGTACCGACAAAGGCAGTCGGAATCACATTTCCCTGAGTAACCGTTACCACATAAGGAGTTACTGCCGAACGGTAAGTTGCCGTGTAAGTGACGGGGTTCGTAAAGTCCTGAATACTTCCGGATGCCGGAGTCACGGTAGCTCCGTCCGTTACGGTAAACGTACCTTTCAACTGAGTGATATCCACTGTCAGCGGAACGACTACAGAAATGGTTTTCGATAACTGGTCTACCTTTCCTACATAAGTATCATTCAATTTGAAGGTCAGTATCTTCGCCTCATCTCTCTTCACGGTAATCGTGTAGCTCATTTGTACATCGCCATTCTTCACCGTCAAAGATACGGGAAGAGAAAAGTCGATTGTCTCACCGATAGCGATGCTAGCCTTGGCTCCTTCGGAAAGATTCATTTCTGTGACCACCATGCGGGTAATATCGTAATCGTAGGGCACTCCTACTACGATTGCCTTATTCTGATAGTCGACAGTTCCTGCGTATTCATCCAGCCGGATAGAGTTCACCCAAACATCTCCGTCCAGACGAAGGCCGGATTTGAAGTCATCACTACATCCTGTGACTGTAAGGCATGCCACAGTCACCAACAGGATAGTATAAAGTTGTTTTATGATTGATTTCATTGTATTCTTTGTTTTAAGATGGTTAGTTACCAACCGAAATTCTGTGTATAATTTCCATTACTTGCGCTGATCTGTTCGAATGGAACAGGAAGATATTCGTTCTTATTTTCCGTAAAGCCCGCATTCTTGTAGATAGAGCAACGGGATGCTTCCGTCACGTAATAAGCATTGATGACATCTTTGGCTTCTCCCCATCTTACAAGGTCAAAGAAACGTGAGCTTTCCATACCGAACTCTACGCGGCGTTCCCATTTCAGCATTTTCATGACTTCGTCCTGAGCGTAAGCTTTCAGGTCGTAAGGAGTCACTTTGAAGTTCACTCCGTAGTCTTCTTTATAATTGAAGATCAGCATGGTGCTTCCGGCAGCACGGCTGCGTACCTCATTGATTAATGAGATGGCATCGGTGATACGTCCGTCGTTCAACTGAATCAGTGCTTCGGCACGCATCAGCAATACATCTGCATAACGGATCACAATGTGATTCAGAGAACTGGCCCAATAAGAACCTTTCTTCAGACAGTCACAATCGGGATCTACATTCTCTTTGAGAGAAACATAATATCCATAAAGTCCCTTGCTGCGGCTCCAGTCATCATTCTTCTGGATGATGTAACCTTCGTTGTACTTATAAGGAAAGCCCGGCATACCCACCGTATGGAACAGACGGGGATCGACATTGTCTGTAGCCACTTCGTAATTCTCATTGTCGTAGGTACTGAACAAAGGCTTTCCCTGCGAATCGGTTTTGAAAGCATTCACCAGATTCTGGCTCGGCTTGTGGAAGTCGCAGCAGCCCAGTATCTGCGGAGTGGTCAGTCCCATTCCCCAATTCAGGTTACCGTTGTAAGTACCGTCGTTGATAGAATACTGAATGGCCCATACAGACTCTGCACCGTTTTCATATTGCGGCAGGAAGTTCATGCTATAGTCCGTTTCCAGTCCGTAACCGCCTTTAGCCATGATCAGGGGATCGGTGTATTTCACGACCTGTTTCAGGTCTTCTTCGTTGATTCCGGTAAGGGCATTATCGGCTCCGTCCTGGCGGTAAGCTTTATACAGGTAAGTTTTTGCAAGGTAAGCAGCAGCGGCTGCCTGTGCAGGGCGTCCTTTTTCTATTTGTACTTCCGGCAGGTTGTCGTAGGCAAACTGGAAGTCGTCTGCTATCTTTTGCCATTGCTCGTCATTGGTATAAGTGGTATTCGACAGTTCATTGTAAGCATCCGGTTCCATGTTTTCATCGTTTACAATAACGATCTTCTTGAACAGCTGTTTCAACATGAAGTGAGCGTGTCCGCGCAGGAATCTCATTTCGGCAATGCGCTGGTTCTTCAACGGATAGGTCTTTTCATCCATTTGGTCGAGTGATTGCAGAGCTGTGTTGGCACGGGTGATGCATTGATACAGTCTTTTCCATATATCATTGATATTCCAGTCGGTGGTATTGATACCTTTGGATATTTCCAGTGCGTTGAACACACCGCCGTCTTCTGTTCCCGAACCGCCTTTATAGCAATCGTCGGAACGTACATCATAATTCCAGAGAGAGAAGGAAGAGTTGATATCATCACCTGTCGCCCAGATGGCGTAGGCAGAAATCACCAGATTATCTACATATTCGGGAGAAGCGATCTGATCACCGGTCACAATACCCTGAGGAACCTGACGGTCCAAAAAATCGTCACAACTGGTTGTCAGCAAGGTAATTCCGATTGTTGCTATATATATTATCTTTTTCATGATCATTCGTTTTATTGATGAAGTAAGTTAAAATCCGATGTTAAGTCCGAACGTGATATTCACAGGGATCGGATAAGAAAAGTTCGGGTTCTCCGGATCTTCTCCGGTAAAATTCTTGCTCTTGATGGTCAGCAGATTCTGTGCACTGCAATAGAAACGCAAGCGGTCCATTCTCATTTTTTTGGAGATAACAGCGGGAACGGTGTATCCTAACTGGATATTACGCAGTTTCAGGAAAGAACCGTTTTCTACGAAGTAAGTAGAGACACGCTGTTCATTGTTCGTATCACTGCGGGTCAATGCCGGAATATCAGAGTTTGGGTTCGTAGGTGACCAGGCATTAAGCAAACGGGTTCCCTTATTCAGGAAACCGACATTGGAAGCACTCCAAAAATCGCTTTTCTTCTTCACGTCACTGATTATATCCACTCCCTGAACGCCTTGCCAGAACATTGTCAGATCGAAGTTCTTATATTCCAGATAAATATTCAATCCGTAGCTGAAAGAGGGAGTAGGATCATAAATCCAGTTCTGATCTCTTTCGTCAATCACACCGTTATGGTCAATATCACGGTAACGGATACGGCCGACAGCAGCGCCTTCTTGAGTAGCATGGTTGTCTACTTCATCCTGCGACTTAAAAATGCCATCAGCAATGTAACCGACTTGTGCGCCGTAAGTATGTCCGACTACACTCTTCACACCATTACCACCAAACTTGCCGTTGGCAGCTACCGTTTCCGGCAATTCAAGAATTTCATTCCGATAAGTGGATATGTTTCCGTTCAGGTCGTAAGTCAGTCCAAAGGCAGTCTTGTTACGATAACCCAGATTAAATTCAAAACCCTGGTTTTTCATTGCACCCGAATTTATCCAACGGCTGCCGCCTTCTCCCAGCACTCCTACTCCTGCCATTTCAGTCAGGATATCTGTTGTTTTCTTGTAGTAGTATTCCAGTGAACCGTACAGTGATTGCTTGAACAGGCTGAAGTCGATACCGACATTGGTCTGTGTCGTTGTTTCCCATTTGATATTGTCGTTACCGATCTGGTTGCGTTTGAAACCGGAAGGAAGTACACCGCCACCGTTAGAACCTGTGATATCGTATGCCGTACCGTAGCTCTGTCCGCCGAAAGAATCGGTTGTACCATAGTTAGGTGCATAGATAGTATAACGGGCAAGGTTGGAGATTTCCTGATTACCGGTCTGTCCCCACGAAGCACGCAATTTCAGATCATCAAGCCAGGTCAGTTCTTTCATGAAGTTCTCCTGTGTGATGCGCCATCCCAAAGATACGGAAGGGAAAGTGGCATAACGGTGGTTTTTACCGAACCGGGAAGAACCGTCCCGACGGAGAGTTAACGAAAGCAGATATCTATCGGCATAAGAATAGTTCATTTTGCCAAAGAAAGAGACGAGTGAATACCCCTCACCGGCACCGTATGCCTGTGCCGTGCCACTACCTGCATCGGGCCACATATAGTCGGGGGTAAGGATAGAGAAGTCTTCTTTGTATCCGGAGAAATGGCTGTCGTCTTCACGGTTCAACTCCATACCTACCATTACATCTCCACGATGTTTGCCTACTTCCAGTTGGTAGGTAACAATGGCGTTCCACATCCATTTCGTCCAGTGTTCCTGCTTGGCTTCCACTGCGCTCTTGCCATTATTTGTCTGCGTTCCTTCCTGATAAGGATAAGTGAAGTAACGTGCCTGCTTGTTGGCATAGTCCAGACCGAAAGTGGAACGTAGATTGAATCCCTTGAAAGGAGTCAGATTGACATAGGCATCACCGAACATACGCCAGTAAGTGTATCGGTTGTCTTTATTGTATTCAAGTACGGCACGAGGGTTACGACGGTCGGGCCATCCACCTACCGGTCCGCCCCATGAACCATCCGAAGCATATACGGGAATAGCGGAAGGAATGTCCAGTGCGGTTTCAATAATTCCACCCGGAGCCTGCACTTCCGACGTGCGATTTAATGTAAAATGCTGACCGATGGTCAGGATATCATCAATCAACTTATAATCGCTGTTCATACGAGCCGAGAAACGGTCGAAGTCCGTGTCTTTGATAACACCCAGATTCTTGTAATATCCCAAAGAAAAGAAAGAAGAACCTTTCTCCGAACCGTTGCTGACGGAAAGATTGTATTGCTGAATAACACCAGTACGAGTGATCTCGTCAAACCAGTCTGTGTCCGCCACAGGCATTGTATTCTTTGAATCCAGGTATTTGGAAAGAGTCATTCCGTATAATATCGGATTGCCGTCGGCATTATATCCCCAATTGTAAGCATATCCCAAAGCATTACCGTTCGGATTTTCACCGTCGTTCACGTAGGCTTGCCACATAGCTCGTCCGTATTGTTCAGTGTTCAGTACGTTCATTTTACTCTGATACATGGAGGCGGAAACAGAAGCGTCGAAATTGATTTTGATCTGTCCTTTCTTTCCTTGTTTGGTAGTAATGATGATCACGCCGTTCGCTGCACGCGAACCGTAGATAGAAGCGGATGCGGCATCTTTCAAAACCTGAATGGATTCAATATCATTACCATTCAGTTCGTGCATACCGGCTTTGGTAGGAACACCGTCGATTATATAAAGCGGGTCGTTATTGTTCAGCGTACCGATACCGCGGATACGTACGGTAGCCGATCCACTCGGATTACCATCGGCGGTGATGTTCATTCCGGGGACACGTCCCTGAAGGGCTTTCACCGGATTGTTTTCACCTTGCTTCTGGATTTCGTCTACTTTTACTACAGAAACAGCACCTGTCAGGTCGGCTTTACGCTGTGTAGTATAACCTGTTACGACAACTTCATCTACCATCTGGGTATCTTCTTCCAGTAGTACATTAACGATAGCAGCCGCTTTTACGGTCACCGGTTTATAACCAATATACGTAATCTTTAAAGTAGAGTTGACCGGAACTGAAAGAGTGAAATTACCATCGAAGTCTGTAATTGTTCCGTTGGTTGTAGCTGTAGTTTCAACGACAGAAGCACCGATAATCGGTTGCCCATCCGTTTTAGAAGTAACGTTTCCCTTCACCGTTATGTTTTGCCCCCACAGGGCCGACATGAAAGCAAACAGGAAACAAACGCTGCAAAGAAGTTTTTTGTTCTTCATGATACCAGGCATTAGTTTAATGTTATTAATTTAAAAGTACGAATTTTCTCTTTTCGATGATGCAAATTACGGTTGATTTAAGTCAACCGACTGAAAAAAATGTTTCAAATGCTGTAAAATATGTTGCATAGAACGCTATTTTATAGGGTTTTATAAGAATAATTCTCCATCATAAGAAAGTCGGGATTATATTCTCTCTCAATCATAGAAAATACTACCTTTGTATAGTAATTTAAGTCCTTGTAAAAAGGGATATTATTCATATAACAAGCATATAATCACTCAAAGTAACCAACAGAAAACTGAATGATATGAAAACAATCTCCAACGAACAACTTACTATTCAGGTATCTCCGCATGGAGCCGAACTTTGCAGTATCTTCGCCAATGGGAAAGAGTATCTGTGGCAAGCAGACCCTGCTTTTTGGAAACGCCACTCTCCTGTACTTTTCCCGATTGTAGGAAGTGTGTGGGAAAACCAGTATCGTAATGAAGGTATCGCTTATACATTGAGTCAACACGGCTTTGCCCGCGATATGGAATTTACTCTTGTTTCAGAGAAAGAAGACGAAATACGATACCACCTTGTCAGTAATGAAGAGACATTACGGAAATTTCCTTTCCCGTTTTGTCTGGAAATAGGTTATCGTATTCAGGGTAAGCAGATCGAGGTTATATGGGAAGTTAAGAATACCGAAGAAAAAGAAATGTATTTTCAAATCGGTGCGCATCCTGCATTCTATTGGCCGGATTTTAATGCAGATACACAGAATCGTGGTTTCTTCGGTTTTGACAAGGAAGAAGGATTGAAGTATATCCTTATTTCAGAAAAAGGATGTGCAGATCCTTCCACTGAATATTTTCTGGAACTTACAGACGGGTTATTGCCATTGGATACACATACTTTCGATAAAGATGCTTTGATAATAGAGAATGAGCAAATCCATAAAGTGACCCTTTATACCAAGGAAAAGAAAGCTTATTTAAGCCTGCACTTTCATGCTCCCGTAGTCGGTCTATGGTCTCCGCCTGCAAAGAATGCCCCTTTTGTCTGCATTGAACCGTGGTACGGCCGCTGCGACCGCGCACATTACACAGGTGAATACAAAGACAAATGCTGGATGCAACACCTGCAACCGAAAGAAACTTTCAAAGGAGGGTATACGATTGAGATCAATGAATAAGTAATGACAACCTATTCTGCGAATAGATTAAACACAGAACAGCTGCCGAACCTCACGGACGGCAGCTGTCAAACACCTAATCTACAAAACCTAACTTAAAAACTAACTCATAAATCTAATCTATGAAATACAAATGATACAAGTGATAAACACTTGATTATATTCTTGATAAATACCTACTGAAAAACAAATCTATCCTTTTATAAACCTAACCTATGCACACTGAATGAATCGACTGCGAATGTACCGCCCTTACTGTAAAAACACATACGATTGTACGGCTCTGTAGGGAAAATCAGATTAGTCATCGCTATCTTCCCACCATCCAGAAATATTTCTACCGAACACTTATCAACAAAGACATCCAGTTTATATTCATCTTCCTTTTTGATAGGTGCCCATGTAGCCAATGCGAAATCATCTATATAATTGATAGAAATCGTCTTCCGTCGATCGTGCGCCTCGATCTCGTGCGGAGAGCTGTTTTTCCCGAAATCTACGATGCCGCTTTTCGTACGGTCCATCACCAGTTTCTTTTCCGGAAGATTAAGGTAAATATCCACCTTCTCTCCCTTGTCATTGAAAAGACTGAATCCCATAATTTCCGCCTTTCCAGTTTTGATGTTCAGAGAAAGCTCATAAGCTCCCTCATTATCAGTCAATAAAGATTCGATGTGATAATCCTTGTCTACCGTAAAAGACGGAATATCCTTGCTTTCTTTTCGTAAGTTCTTAGTTTCCGCTACCGGTGCGGCGGAAAGATAAATATCATTGTCCTGTGTATAGAGTCCCAATTCACGGGGCAGTGCATTGGCACTACGGAACTGCCGGGTCGGAACGATATTGCAATACTGCCAGTTGCTCATCCAAGGCACTGCCACCACACGGTTTCCCGTATTTGAGAAACAGACGGTAGCATAGTGATCTTTTCCCCAGTCCAGCCATTTCGTGACATTCGGCTGATTGTCACAAATAAATTTTGTACCGTCAAAGTCACCGATAAAATATTCAGTAGCACTCCCTCCGAAGTAACATCCCGGATTTACATTGACAATCAATGCCCATTTCTTATGGTTGATATCGCCGTCTACAGGAAGTTCCACCATATCCGGACATTCAAACTGACAGGGTTGCACACCGTATCCTTCGCCAAAGCTACTCAGGTAGTTCCAGTCTTTCAGATTATGGGAGTCATAGAAACGCATTTCCTTATCGGCAGAGACAATCATCACCCATTTACTCTCCGGTGCATACCAGAAGACTTTCGGGTCACGGAAATCTTTCAGACCATCGGAAGGACGCAGGACAGGATTCTTTTCGTATTTAGTAAATGTCCGTCCGTTGTCTTTGCTATAAGCCAGACACTGAATCTGTCCGTTCTTATCGCTGGCAGAAGTATAGTAAGCGAGGATGGAACCTGCTCCGTAGCCCGCCACATTCTCCTGATCGACAATAGAACTGCCGGAAAAGATATGCCCTAATGTATCACGAGCAATGGCAGGCGCCAGATGTTCCCAATGCATCAGGTCCTTGCTGACTGAATGTCCCCAATGCATATTTCCCCATTTGGAGCCATAAGGGTTATGCTGATAATACAAATGATACTCTCCATCTTTATATACCAATCCGTTTGCATCATTCATCCAGCCATAAAGGGGAGTATGATGGTAGACAGGACGGAATTTATCCGTATTGGCAGTATCAAACGTATCGGATAATCTGATTTCTTCCCAGCAGAGGGCGTCTTTCGATTTCCTTTGAATGCGCAAAGTGGCTGCCTTTGTATCAGCCGGCAAGGCAAAGGGAACAAAATAATCGACCTTTGTCTGTGCCAGACGGATATCCATATCGGTATCCGTTGCATTCCCCGTATCGAGCCGCACCTGACTTTCATCGGCTTCTTCCTCGATGGGGAGTAATATATAATGGGTAGGATGAACGATGTGGACAATTGTCAGGCTATCACCTTTCTGTTCAAGGGTGAATGTGCTTCCGGTTGACTGGCAACAGGTCAGTCCAAAGGAAACAGCCAGTGCGAGTGTGGCACCTTTACATTGTTTTATCCAAGGAGTTGTTTTCATGGTAACAGGATATTCAGAGTTATACGAGTGTTAGTCAAAAATAGACGAAGGCAAAGATAGGGGCTATCTTCACCTTCGTCTATAAACTTTGTTTCAAAGAGTAACACTTTTGATACATCATTGAAAAAAGGGAGCTACAGGCATATAGAAAAGCAGAAGTAACAGGCGAAAAGAGAAATGGGGCACGTCAATGCCGGAGTCGAACCGGATAGTCTTGCTGATTTTACAACTTCACTATTCCTCCCCTAAAATGAGACGAAGTAACTCTTCTCTACGACATTCTGCTTATGTCAAAGTAAAAACAAGGTAACAAACGAAAAGAGACTATAACCTGCTCTATCCAACTGAGCTATGCTTTTCCTCAAAGAATAAGGAGAGCAGCGGGAGTCGAACCCGCGACCTATGGTCGTCCCAAACGAAGTAACTCTTCTCTACGACACTTGTTTCTTTCGTAAACCGGAATCCTGAGAACTCCGGTTATACCACTATCTTTTTTATCTCCTGCAACGCATCATTTCCCTTGTCGATTGCAGACAAAATATCAAATATCTTATCCGACCATCCCGCTATTAAAAATACATCGTCACGAGTGATATCTAGCGGAGTGTTGCCATATCCGCTTAAGTCAAACAGATACAACTTGGCTACCGGACAAATTTTCTTGTACTTCCTCCACAAATCCGTTATCTGCAAGTCACTATGGCTATTCCACAACTGACAGTCAGTGAACATCATTATCTTATCCATCTGCGCCTTTCGGTCTATTAGGTCTTTGATAACCAAATACCCGTTTGTAGAGTATCCCACTTCACCTTCCCTTTTATAGAAAGCATCGACATTGGACAAGATACCCGTATCGGGCAGATTGATAATCTTCCATCTATCGCCAAAGATACCCGTCATCACCTGTTTGCAACGTGACTTCAACAACATTCCCAGCAGCAAACCGATGTCATAGTACAATACTTTACTCTTTGCCGAAACCGGACACTGCATGGAACCGGATACGTCACAGGCTATCAGCACACGGGTAGATTCATCAAATCCGGTAATATTGCGGGCAGACACCTGCACGGCACGTTCCAAAGCCGTCATCAACATCGTAGCATAGAGCGAAGGAGTCTTCGACAACTCACGGTAAGCAGCCAAAAAGCGGAAAGGCAACTGCCTGGAGTTTTCAACCGCCTTTTCGGAAGACAGCCTCTTCCCTACTGTCAGAATATGGTCTGCAGAAACTTCCGCTTCCAGTATATTCCTCAGATTGCGCAGCAAAGCCATGTATCCTAGTTTACCACTGTCTATCAATTCTTCCCATTTGGCACGGAAAGCTTTTCGCCGTTCTTCTTCCGTAACAAAGGTACACTGACCTAAAGCAGACAATTCTGTCTCCCAAGTATAGGGAACCGGAAGATTATCGTTAACTATTCCATTGAAAATTTCCTGTTGCCGTTCATCTTTCGCTTTCGGGTGCACAAGAAACAAGGCATCTTTCAGACAAACTTCTGCCGAACGGTTGTATTTGGCAAACTGGTACGCATCGAATGTATTGAATGCATCCTGTAGTCCTGCCTGCAACTGTTTGGAAAGACGGTTCAGTTTCTTTGTCCCCGTCCGCCGGTTTGCCTGCTGATAACAGGCCAGCAGTTCGGTGATTTCATCGGCACGCCGAACGGTACGGGCAGTTACCCGCTTCACCAGATTGTCGCCCTGGTGGATACGCGCCAGTTCTACCGCCATCACCAAAGGGATGGAACGCAGGTTCATCATTTCTCTTGCGTACGCCGCCAGTTGCGCCACAAACAAAGGATCACATTTTCCGATCAGCGTACGGACCCTTTCTATTCTCTCTTCCGCCTGCTCATAGAAACTGTTGTTCAATGAAGTAGTTACCACGGATGTGTACAATTCCCATTCGGGTGTCAGCCGGTAAGCCGGTGCCGATTCTTTATTCAACACTTTATTCATTCCTTTATTTATCCAGTTAAACTTCATCATTTATACTCTTTATTTGTTTTCTTTTGCAAAGATACGGGGGTGGGTGCGCAGCCTTTTTGCGTACCTCAAATTATTTTTCTACTTTTGGAGAAAATCTTTATACTTCCGCCTATGCCGGTCAATAGAAATGCCTTGATTCGTTATAAAACGATTGATAACTGTCTGCGTAATCCTTATCGTCGCTGGACACTGGAAGACTTGGTAGATGCCTGCTCGGATGCCCTTTACGAATATGAAGGAATCGACAAGGGAATCAGCAAACGTGCCGTACAAATGGATATACAGATGATGCGCAGCGAGAAGCTGGGTTATAACGCACCGATTGTGGTATACGAAAACAAGTATTACAAGTACGAAGACCCGGAATACAGCATCACACAGACCCCGCTGAACGAACAGGACCTGAAAACGATGTCGGAAGCCGTAGAAGTTCTGCGGCAGTTCAAGGGTTTCTCCTACTTCACGGAGATGAGTGAGATTGTGAACCGGCTGGAAGATCACGTAGCTTCCGCCCGAATGAAGACGACTCCGGTCATCGACTTCGAAAAGAACGAATCTCTGAAAGGGCTGGATTATCTGGATACCATTTACCATGCCATCGTCAACGAACATCCCCTGCAACTTAAATACCGTTCGTTCAAGGCCCGTTCGGCAAACAGCTTCATCTTCTATCCTTATCTATTAAAGGAATATCGCAACCGTTGGTTCGTATTTGGAATCAGAAAAAGCGGACGGATATTGCAGAATCTGGCTCTGGACAGAATCCATTCGTTAGAGGTACTATCGCGGGAACCATTTATAAAGAATACATTCTTCGACCCGAACACATTCTTTGACGACTTGGTAGGGGTGACCAAAAACTCCGGAAGCAAAGCCGAGAAGGTCGGTTTTAAAGTAGCTGCCGCCGAAGTTCCCTACATCCTGACCAAACCGATACACCACAGCCAACGAACCATAGAAACAATGGTAGACGGAAGTGTGATTCTTGAAATAGAGGTAGTCATCAACCATGAACTGGAGCGGGTATTCTTCGGATATGCCAACGGAATACAAGTTCTTTACCCGCAGACACTGGTGGAGCTAATAGAAAAGAAATTAAGGAGGGCGGTAGAACAATACGAAAAGCCCAAGTGAGTTACATTCGGATAAAAAGCAAGTAACCGGACCATTTTCATCCTTTCCGGAGAGAAAAAGACATTTTATGATACAATTAATTCCATTTTAATGAAGAATTAATTTGCTTTATCCTCTCTTTTTAATGGTTCGACCTTTACTTTGCCCTTGATAATACCGAAAAACTCATTAAATTATGAATATGAAGAGAAGTTTAATTTTACTATGCGGTCTGCTGACCGGCTTTACCTTGCAATCTACAAAGGTAAACGCGCAGACACAAACAGTGGCTAATGACCAGAAACTGGTCTATCCCTACACCTTTGCCCCCAGCGAAGGTCTGGTGAACCAAACAGAAAAGGAACATCGACAAGAGATTTGCATCAACGGTTATTGGGATTTCCAGCCTGTCCGCTTGCCGAAAGAATACGTTCAGGGAAAAGGAATCGCTCCCGAACTACCCCTGCCGGAAAACGACAGCGAATGGAGCAAAACACGTATCAAAATCCCTTCACCGTGGAATATCAATGCTTTTGCTTACCGCGACCTGGAAGGTCCCGACCACCGCAACTACCCTTCATACCCCAAAGAATGGGAACAAGTGAAAATGGCATGGATGAAGAAGAATGTCACCATCCCTGCCGACTGGTCGGGGCAACAAATCAAACTTCACTTTGAGGCCGTAGCCGGATATTCCGAAGTCTACGTAAATAAAGAAAAGGTAGGCGAGAACTTCGATTTGTTCTTACCGTTCAGCTTTGACATCACCGATAAAGTGACTGCCGGCGAAAACATAGAGATACTGGTAGGCGTACGAAGCCAGTCGTTATTCGAAAACAATGCGACCATCGGACGCCGCATTGTTCCGGGCGGCTCGATGTGGGGATATCAGATCAACGGTATCTGGCAGGATGTATATCTGTTGGCTTTGCCGAAAATCCATCTGGAAGACGTATACGTGAAACCGCTGGTATCAAAGAATACACTGGAAATAGAAATAACTCTTCAGAACCGGACAGAGAAGAAGACTGATGTACAACTGCAAGGTAATATCCGCGAATGGGTGAACTGCGCAGGCACGGACGTCAACTCCGCTCCCGTTCCGAACTGGACGCTTGGTAATGAAGCATTGAAAGTCGCTCCTACGAAAGTGTCCCTGCCAGCCAAGGCTTCACAGAAAGTGACCTTGCAAGTACCTGTCGACAAGGACATATTAAAATACTGGACTCCGGAGCATCCCAACCTGTATGCCCTGTTACTTTCCGTCAATAACCAGAAACAGACTGTCGATACCAAATACGAACGTTTCGGCTGGCGTGAATGGACATTGCAAGGTACTACACAATACCTGAACGGCGAACCTTACGCATTGCATGGTGACTCCTGGCATTTTATGGGTATCCCGCAGATGACCCGCCGTTATGCGTGGGCCTGGTTCACCGCCATTAAAGGGATGAATGCCAACGCAGTCCGTCCGCACGCGCAAGTCTATCCCCGCTTCTACCTTGATATGGCTGATGAAATGGGGATCTGCGTACTGAATGAAACAGCCAACTGGGCCAGCGACGGTGGTCCGAAACTGGACTCCGACCTCTTCTGGGAAGCATCCAAAGAACATCTGAAACGTTTTGTCCTGCGCGACAGAAATCACGCGTCCGTTTTCGGCTGGAGTATCAGCAACGAAAACAAACCCGTTATCCTGCACGTTTACAATCGCCCCGAACTGATGCCGGTACAAAAGAAGGCATGGGAAGAATGGCGTGACATTGTACATCAGTACGACCCTACCCGCCCGTGGATTTCAGCAGACGGGGAAGATGACGGTGACGGTATATTGCCCGTGACCGTAGGCCACTACGGAGACATCAACTCCATGAAACGCTGGATCGAAATCGGAAAACCTTGGGGAATCGGTGAACACAGTATGGCTTATTACGGCACCCCGGAACAGGTTGCCAAATATAATGGAGAACGCGCTTACGAATCACAGGAAGGCCGTATGGAAGGGCTGGCTAACGAATGTTACAACCTCATCGTCAACCAAAGACAGATGGGAGCCTCTTACAGCACAGTCTTCAATATGGCATGGTATGCCTTGAAACCGCTTCCACTCGGCAAGAAAGACAAAAGCAAAGCTCCCACCGTTGAAGCTGACGGAGTCTTCTTCGGTGATTACAAAGAGGGAGTTCCGGGCGTGCAGCCCGAACGGGTAGGCCCTTATTGTACGACGTTCAACCCCGGTTACGACCCGACCTTGCCGCTCTATCAGGAATGGCCGATGTACAGTGCTCTACGCGCAGCCAATGCTCCGGGGCAACCGGCCTGGTCTCCTTATGCTGTAATCGACAAACAACAGTACGATCATCGCAAAACAACAACTCCTTCCAAAAAGTATAAGGAAGTCATCTTTATCGGTAGTCAGAACAGTAAATTAAAGCAGCTGATGGATGCGCAAGGAGTCATATTCGCCAAGAAGGCAAACACTCCTTCCCTGTTGCTCTATATTGTAGACGGTAGCCAAAAGTTGGATGCTTCTACCAAAGATGAGATGCAAAAGCAAATCGCCAAAGGTGCGGATGTATGGATATGGGGACTCACACCGGAAACGGTAGCCGCATACAATGAAATTCTTCCGCTTCCGGTGTCCTTGGATAATCTGCAGCGTTCTTCTTTCCTGCCCGTACAAAAGTCATGGATGCACGGACTCAATAATTCCGACTTCTACTTCTGCGAACTTCAGAAGACCAACGCTTCCAGCTACTCGCTGAAAGGAGCTTTCGTAGAAGAAGGCGAGGTCTTGCTGAACGCCTGTAAGACCGACTGGAGAAAGTGGAACAAACGCCCGGAAGAGATCAAGACTGCCGGAACGATCCGCAGTGAATACGAATGTACAGCCGCCACTCCTGTATTTGTAAAATGCCAGCAGAACGCTTCCACCTTCTATCTGAACACATTAACCGAATTTGCCAACTCGGAGAAGGGGTTCAACACTTTGAGCGCTATCCTGAAGAATGCCGGAATAGCCTTCCAAAAGCCGGAAGTCAATATCGACGAGGTCTTCTTCCTGCGCGACGAACAGATCAACTTCCCCGTAGCCACCAAAGAGAAACTGGTGAAGGACAGCGACGGTGAATGGACACTGGAACTTTATGTATTCAGTCCACGCCCTCTAGACGACCTGTTGATAGAGCCGAACATGCCGAAACTATCCCTCTTTGTGAAAGCAAAGAAACGTGCGCTGCTCATCAACGACAAACCTTATACGGCTGTATCCCACGACGGACGCAACGAAATCATCTACAAAGAATTGCCCTTGCTGCAAGGATGGAATAAACTGGTGATCAAACTAGGAGCCGGAGACCGGAACGACTTCACCGGCTATTTCAAATGCGATAACAAGAAAGATTTCCTTCCGTTGTTGAAAGCAGCTTTCGTGAATCCGGAAACCAAATAATAGTAAATAAATATATGATGAAACTTACACACATTTTAGCCTCGGCGGCTATCATTTCAACGCTGAGCGCATGTAATGGTAGCCTGCAAACAGCGGATCGGACACCGGTCGATTACGTCAACCCGTATATCGGCAACATCAGCCATCTGCTGGTTCCCACGTTCCCCACCATCCAGTTACCCAACAGTATGCTTCGTGTTTACCCGGAACGCGCCGACTACACCTCCGAACTGCTGAAGGGGCTTCCATTGATTGTCACCAATCACCGGGAACGTTCCGCATTCAATTTCAGTCCCTATCAGGGAGAAAAGCTGCGTCCGGTCATAACGTACAACTATGACAACGAGCACATTACTCCTTATTCTTTCGATGTGGAACTGGATGATAACCGTATGAAAGCGGAATATGCGCTTTCCCACCAGTCGGCTATCTACCGGATAACGTACGAGGCAGACAAACCGGCTTACCTCATCGTGAACTCCCGAAACGGCTCTATCCACGCCAACGAGAACTTCATCAGCGGCCGCCAGCAACTAAATGACAACACCAATGTCTATGTATATATAGAAGCACAGGAGAAGCCGATAAGCGCCGGCATCCTCGAAAACGGCACTATTGAAACAAGTAAGGATAATGCCGAAGGCGCAAACGCCTGCGCGGCATGGCGCTTTGCCGATGGAACCACAACGGTCAACCTCCGCTACGGTATTTCTTTCATCAGCGAGGAACAGGCCGAAAAGAACCTACACCGTGAATTAAAAGACTATAACATCAAAGCACTGGCAGAAGCAGGACGTCAAATCTGGAACGAAACGTTGGGACGTATCCAAGTAGAAGGAGGAACGGAAGATGACAAAACCGTATTCTACTCTTCTTTCTACCGTACCTTCGAACGCCCTATCTGCATGAGCGAAGGCGGCCGTTACTTCAGCGCCTTCGACGGAAAAGTACACGAAGATAACGGTACTCCTTTCTACACCGACGACTGGATTTGGGACACTTACCGTGCCGCACATCCTCTCCGCACACTGATCGACCAACAAAAGGAAGAAGACATCATCGCATCTTACCTGCGCATGGCGGAACAAATGGGCAATATGTGGATGCCTACTTTCCCCGAAGTAACGGGTGACACACGTCGCATGAACTCCAATCATGCCGTTGCCACGGTAGCCGACGCACTGGCAAAAGGGTTGAAAGTAGACACGGCAAAAGCCTACGAAGCTTGCCGGAAAGGGATTGAAGAAAAGACGCTCGCCCCGTGGTCGGGAGCACCGGCCGGCTGGCTGGACAATTTCTACCGTGAAAACGGTTATATCCCCGCCCTCCGTGTGGATGAACCGGAAAACGACCCGAACGTACATCCTTTCGAGAAGCGCCAGCCTGTCGCTGTCACTCTGGGAACCAGCTACGACCAGTGGTGTCTCTCCCGTATCGCCCAAGCTCTGAACAAGAAGGAAGAAGCCGAATACTATCTGAAATGTTCGTATAACTACCGGAATCTCTACAATAAAGAGACCGCTTTCTTCCATCCGAAAGATAAGGAAGGACAATGGATCGAACCATTCGACTACCGTTTCCCCGGAGGCATGGGAGCCCGTGAGTATTATGGAGAAAACAACGGCTGGGTTTACCGCTGGGACGTGCCACACAATGTAGCCGACCTCATCAGCCTTATGGGAGGAAACGAGCAGTTCATCGCCAACCTTGACCGTACTTTCACCGAACCGCTGGGACGGAGCAAATATGCATTCTACGCGAAACTGCCCGACCACACAGGTAATGTAGGCCAATTCTCGATGGCGAACGAACCGTCTCTGCACGTTCCTTATCTTTATAACTATGCCGGACAGCCGTGGAAAACGCAGAAACGAATCCGTCAAATGCTGAAAACATGGTTCCGCAATGACCTGATGGGTATTCCGGGAGATGAGGATGGCGGAGGTATGACTTCATTTGTGGTCTTCTCCTCCCTGGGCTTCTACCCTGTCACTCCGGGATTGCCGGCCTACACTATCGGAAGTCCGCTTTTCACAGATGCCAAGATTAGACTCAGCAACGGAGCTGTCTTCGAAATCGAAGCTAAGAACGCTTCCACTGATAACAAATACATCCAGTCCGCCACGCTGAATGGCAAAGAATGGAACAAATCATGGTTCAGCCATGATGACCTGATGAGCGGTGGCAAGCTAGTATTGGTGATGGGCAGCAAACCCAACAAGACATGGGCCAGCGGAGCAGAGGATGTTCCTCCATCATTAGAAATCAAGTAGCTATATTCTAGCGATTAAGCGCAAGAGGTTTGTCGAAGAATCATCGAAATAATATCTGATTCTTCGACAATACCTCTTGTCATATTCTCCGGACGACAGCTATCATATACGAGTATTCCAACACTTTGGTTATATAAAATAAGTCCCCGATTCTTATGAATATCATATTGTTTTTCGTACTTTTGCCACATAGGAACAGATTCAAGTAGAAGTACTATGAAATATCAACTGCAATTATTGATTTTTATCCTGCTTTGCCTGGCGGGCAGACTGGATGCGTCTCCTTTATATGATTACGGACTTTATCTTAAGTCTCATGCCGTACCGGCACCGGAAAGGTCTACTTTATATTTGGATGACAACCAACCTTTCTCCGTAAAAAACGACTTAACCATTTCTTTTCAGATATATATACGTGCCAATGAAGCCGACTATGGCTCCATTCTTCATCTGAAGACAGACAAAGGCCAGATAATACGCTTTTCGTTTGTTGCAGGCGAGCAAAACCATGCTCCCGCTTTAATGCTCAATGATGAAATTATCATCATTGACAAACCCATAGAACTGGAAAAATGGATCAATGTCTCGCTGAATCTACGCCAAAAAGACAATGTGATCGAAATAGAATACGACAAAAAAAAGATGTCGTCCACCTTCCCCCTGCAAGAAACAAACAGTGTAACGATTACATTCGGACAGATGTTAGGCTATCAGGCGGAAGTAGCCCCTGTCAACTTAAGGGATATCAACATCATACAGGACGGCAAACTGACAAGAGAATGGAAATTATGGAAACATAACGACAATCTCTGTTATGACGAAAAAGAGGGAGCCGTTGCACGTGCTGTCCAGCCTCTCTGGCTGATAGACAACCATATCGAATGGAAAACAATCAATAAGATCACTACTTCCAGCAGAGTAGGCATAGCATTCGACGCCCGTTGCGCCTTATTCTATGTAGTCAGCCCCGAATCGGTGAAAGTGCTGGACGAAGACGGAAGACTCAAACAAGAGACTGCCGTACGCGGAGGATATCCTGCCGTAGAATATCCCAATCACCTGCTGTATGATACGCTGAGCAATGCACTGGTATCTTACTCACTGACAGAAAACATCATCTCCCGCTTTTCGTTCGCCGACGGAAAATGGAGCAACGAAATACGGAATACCAAAGAGCCCAACAACTATAACCATGCCAAAGCATTTAACCCCGCCGACACCTCCTTCTACTTTTTCGGCGGATATGGCTTCTATAAATACCGTAATGACCTGTTCCGCATGAAGTCCGGCAGTGAAATTATGGAGCAAATTAAATATGATCATCCTCTTTATCCCCGCTATTCGGCTGCTATGGCAGTAGTGGGCGACGAACTATATATCTTTGGAGGCAAAGGAAACAAATATGGTAAACAGGAATTGAGTACCCATTACTACCTCGGCCTGTATGCCATCAATTTAAAAAGTAAACAGTCCCGCACCATCTGGGAGAAAAAAGACGATAACAAGGAAACTATCATGGCTTCCTCCATGTACTTCGAGCCGACAGACAGTTCTTTCTATGCCGTATCTACGGACAACGGGGGAACACTGTGGAAGATTTCCATGAAAAGCCCCGTTTATACAGAAGTTTCAAAACCGATCAATAACCGACTGGATTATCAGGACTGCGATTTTAACCTTTACTATTCACCGACTCACAGGAAACTGTTCCTTGTACTGGACAAGATACTGAACAATCGTACGCACGATATAAAGATCTACTCCATCAATATGCCTCTAGTCAACGAGATAGATATCCGTCAGTCGGTGGATGAAATGGGCTCCGGCAAATGGTGGAATCTGCTGTACGTCATCGGTGCCCTGGCAATACTAGGTTGTGGTGCCTGGTTGTTCTATCGTTCAAGAAGCAAACGTCAGCCAATCCAATCGTCCGCAATCTCAAAAGAAACACTTCAATCGGTTACGGCTCCAAAAGTCATCTCAGAGAATCAAGAGAAAGTTACTCCGACAATGCCGGAACAAGAAAACGAGCCCGCACCGAAAGAGATAGTCCACTACTACGACCGTAGCCGTTCCTCCATCTCATTGCTGGGCTGTTTCAATGTACGCGATAAAGAGGGTAATGATATCACCGCCAATTTCACTCCCCGTCTGAAGCACTTGCTTATTTTGCTGATATTATATACAGAAAAGAATCCGAACGGTATCCTGACCTCCAAAACAACGGGAATCCTATGGCCGGATAAGGAAGAGACGGCTGCCCGCAACAACCGTAACGTAAATTTACGCAAGCTCCGGGTATTACTGGAAAGCATCGGTGATGTAGAAGTCGTGACGGAAAACAACTTCATGCACATTAAATGGGGCGAGAACGTATTCTGCGACTATCGCGAAGTACTTGCACGCATCCAGCAATTCAAGGAGAAAGAAAACAGCGAGTTACTCAACCGGATCCTGGAACTTCTGTTGTATGGACCATTGTTGCCCAACACTATTCTCGATTGGTTGGATGACTTCAAAGAGACATACTCCAGCCACTCCATCGACTTGTTGAAGGATCTGTTTGAAATCGAAAAGCAACGTAATCATCCGGACATGATTCTCCGCCTGGCAGACATCATGTTCCTGCATGACCCGCTGAATGAAGAAGCATTGGCCGCCAAATGCGCTGTGTTCTCCGCACAGGGAAAGAAAGGGATTGCACGAAATCTGTATGACCGTTTCTGCAAGGAGTATCGGGACTCGATGGGAGAAGATTATAAAACACCATTCGCCGATTTATAACTATATAGCTTTACTTCTTTCCTGCAAAGGAATGAACTAAACAGTAGTACACAATAGTAACTCAGCTCTCCTCCTTCGGGAAGGAGGAGTGGTCGAAGACCGAGGTGGTAGGAGAAATAATATTTATACCTATTTCTTTGTAAATGATAGGATTACGTATTCACCTACCACCTCCCCCTACGGGTACTCCTCCTTCCCGAAGGAGGAGAATTGAAGATAGAACCGACTATCATTTAGTTCAAAACCGTACGGGAATGAGCTAAACTGTATGAATGGATAATCAGATGTACGAAAGAAGCATGGAGGACTTGACAAACCGCTTTTTATGTTGTATATTTGTAAGTAGAAACCGGAAGAAAATTTGATAACATTGATAATATAGACGAAAAATGAGCGATAATAAGTATAATATAATAACAGATTACAGGCATTTCCACTTCGGATAATGCTTGTCAGATAGTCTGATACAAGCTAAGGGCTGCGATTCTTTATGGGAATTGCAGCCCTTTTTGTTGCTTTATATTGATATTTATTACTAAAATAGCAATATTCGGGTTTATAATAAACTTGGGGGACGTTTATAATAAACGATGAAAGAATTTATTAATAAACGATTGGAAGTTACTGCATAATCGGTCAATATCTTTCGTATAGATATGGGTGCTGACCTTGAAAAGTTCTTTGTCCTTTAAATAAGCAAATGAATTATTACAACAATTACTCTTTTCTTTTTTTATGTCATAGGACTAAAAACCTCACTGTACCATTACGAATGAATCGACAAGGAAACAATGCATGACTTCACTACTGACTCAAAAGAAAAGCGGACTATCAGTCGGCGGGAAGACTCCCGCCATTGATAGTCCGCTCTTTTTATAGTATACCTACTTGACTCTATATCAATTGGATTCTCCCATGATAGTAGTGGCAGATGATCCCCAGGTAAAGTTGCTCTTCAATGCCGAATTGGACTTCAAGTAAGGTTGCTGAACCTTCGGTCCCTTCGTCCATTCTTCCGATTCGGATGTCAATGTATTCAACAGGTCTTGGAAGTGCATGGAAACTACGTGTTTCGGGTCCGGATTCTTGTAATATTCCAAATATTCCATCGGTACATATACCGTGCTCGGCCATGTCTTAAAGACAGTACACCAGGTTGTCGGTTGGGTAGCACCTTCATCGGCATCACTACGGGCAACTTCCTTACACTGGAACGGTAATGACTTTAAGTGCAAAGTCTTGAGTGCCGTCACATTATCAAAGATGTATCCGTAAACATAAGTCATGGTACTCGGGAACCAAGCTTCATTTACTACCGAATTACCGAATGCATGGCGACCTATATAAGTCGGACCTTCGTTCACCACTACCGTTCTCAACTTGGTACAGCGGCGACAAGCTTCTCTCGGTACGTATTTCAATCCTATCGGGAATGAAATACTCTCCAGAAGGTTACAATCAGCAAATACACCATTCTTCAGCGTTTCATTCTCCACTTCCGTCATATCCAGAGTTTTCAGGTTGTAGCCCTTACCCGCTGTCATCATGTTCTTCAATAAGTTCAAATCGGTATCGTTGAGTCTGCCCTTCAACTCCAGGCTAGTGATGGATTCCCAATCTTTATAGATTTCGTCATCAATAAGACTCTGCAATACATTTGTCAAACCTCCCGGAGCCGGAATTTCAATCTGAGTGGCCGCAGCCTGACGGATAACCATATAGTCTTTCTTGTTTTCATAACCCTTGCGATAGATGTAAACGGTAGCCTGACGTTCTCTCAGTACCTTATTCACATCGTACGTGAAGATGACACGTTCGGGCATGGAGTTGTTTGCCATATGCAGCCAACCATTCTCTGCCGTATAGCCACTTTCTTCCGGATATACGATATCCACCAAAATCTCGTTCTTCGGATCGGTCAACGTAGACTGTACGCTATACTTCACGGTAGCGGCACTGCCCAGCTTATCCAAACTTATTCTGAAATCGTTCTTGTTGGTAATAACCAGTTCCACATCGCTTGCCTGAGCTTGAGTCACGATAAACTCTTCTCTCACCTTCTTGTCGGCAGCGGCACAAAGCGCGATCGTTGCCGTACGTTCGCCACCGGTATTTTCTTTCACGAAAACAAGGAAGGTAGAGTCGCCCTTGGCATCTATAGCAGGCTTGAACGAAATCCAATCCTGATCGTTCTTATCAATATCAATCGTCAAATCCCTCGGTCCGTTGGTATTGGTTGCCTTATATTTCAACAGAATCGAATCTTCTTTCGATGCCAGGTTAGTGAACATTTCCTTGTTATCGACCGTAATGACAGGTTTGGGTAGACCGGTCTGGAAGATATTCATCGTAGCCTTTACATTATCATTATCTTTCGAAGAGATTTCAATGGTACCTCTACGAATATCAAACTTCTGATTCGGCAACACCTTAAAGTACAGTGTATGGTTTTCCATCGCACGTGTCTCCGGTTCACCTGCGGGGCGTTCGTCTGTCGGCATGATCCAGCCCGTGTCACCGGAATAGAGGAAACTGGTTTTATACTCTCCTGTGTTGATTCCAAACTCTACGGAAATAATATGCTCACCGGCATCCAGGTTTTCGTAGGCCTTCGGGTCGGTGATTACCACCGCATCCTTCTGTGCCTGATAGATAACGAAATCATACTTAAAGCCACCGGACACGAGAGAAAAATTAGCACGGCGTGCATCCGGTTCCACATTTTCGGCTGCAGCTACCCATACTTTGTTGCCTTCGCCGGCCGTTCCTTCGCGTTCAAACAGCACTACCCAGCTATTATCCACACCTTCCGAATCATCCAATACGATATGCCAATCCTGATTGGCGTTGAATGTCAGTACTTGAGCGGAATTTCCCGCAGAAGAGAAACTGAAGGTGGACGCTTCGTTCACAATCTCCAATTTAGGCTCTAGCGGCGTCACCACTTCCGGACCGGTTTCATCGTCACCACATGCAGTCAGTAACGATGCCACCAAACATCCGGTCAAGCCGATATATTTCCAATTGATAAAATTTATCGCTTTCATGCTTATTTCACTTTAAATTCTTCTTTTACAATATTAAGGTATTTCATACCGTATCCATTCCCGTAATTCGGGTCAGTCGGTTCGATAGCCTGATCCACATTCCAACGGTTAAAAGAATCGATGATGACCATCGGACGCTTTCCCAAGTTCATCTTGGCAACATTACACATCTTACGGAACATATCTTCATCCTTAAATACCACAGGGAAGTTATAGAACTGAGTTCCATCACCATCTATCCACTGATTGAACGAAGGTGAAACGCTAGGTACGAAGTCTACTCCGTAATTAGCCCACTCATATTCGCGGTTGTACTTAAAGTTCTGGTCGATACACTGCGGATAGCAGGTAGGACGGAACCAGTCGGTCTGATTGTACATATTATCCATGTACACAGCATCCACTTTTCCGCTCAGGAAGAAGTTATGCCAGCGTGCGGGAGGTGTCCAGCGTTCCTGACGTGCTAAGATATAGATCTCCAGCCCATTGCCATTGCCGTCTTTTACATTTTCACGTACTCTTTCACGGATCGTATTATAAAGTTTCTCAGAATCGCGTGCATACAACTTATCAGCATTCCAGACAACAATCATCGGTTTGCCGTCTACAGTATAGTAAAGATCGTTGTTCGTACAGAAACGGCTTGTCAGGTTGACAAAAAAGCTATAAAGTTGCTCACAACGTGCAGAGACACCATTTTCATCGGCATCGTCTTCTATCATGGCGGTGTTGTTAAGTCCGTTTGCGAAGTTATTCATATCCATAGAAACCGCATAACGCAAACCTCCCCATTCGATACCTTCCGAGTTGGGATTCAGTCCCGCCATATAGTTCACGAAATTCACGTTACCTTCGTTCAGCAAATCTCCCTTACTGGTATCCAGACCGATGTTCGGCAAAATAAGGAAATTGATACCGGCATTATTTGCCCAGATAAGGTGCTGCTGAATCAAATCGGCTGTTTCGGCTTTATTGATATCCATCGAATAACGTCCCAGCACCGGACGCACATTCGGACAAAGCTGTGGATACTGTCCGCCTTGATTATATTCACCAATCAACCGCGCATACTTCTTTTCATCCACACCCGTACTACCCAAGTTCCAATAAATGGCTCCTACCGGAATATCGCTGCTCGGTCTGATTTGCGGAATCTCATAGTTCAAGAAATGATCATCGATGGAAGGACCGTCATCTGTCGGTGAACATGCCGATCCGGCCACCAGTCCCAACGTCAGGCATATTGCAAGACCTGTCTTATTAAAAATCTTATACTTTTTCATTTTTCAGTCATTACTTAATTACTACTTTTCTACCTTATAAACTAAAAGTGTAGCTTCTATCAAGAAGTTGTAAGCCTTGTCCAAAGCCTCTTCAGCCTCCTTGATACCGGTCAGCTCACGGGCATTCTTCAAGAACTCTTCATAAGTCTGTCCATACTTCTTGGCTTGGAAATCCATGTTGAACTGTACATAATCGCTGTTTTCCCATCCGGCTATCATCTCTTCCTGGTTAGGTACAGGTTTTGCGAACTGAAGCATCGTGAAGATATTGTCTCCCCAACGGGCGGCATTAGGCTTCGGACTATTCTTCTGTAACAAATCGATTGCTCTGTAATAAGCCTCTGCATTTGTCTGACGTTCCGCATCCGGGAAGTAAAGGCGTTCGGGCCAGCCGTAGTACATATTTCCGCCTTCTTCATAAGCCTGAGATCCGTTCAGGAACAGAGGCGGAAGGTTCAATGCACGTGTGCGGCGTTCCATACGCCAGGCAGACATACCATCCAGGAAGTCGGCAAACCAGCGTTGTTTGTAGATTTGCTCCAATTGTCCGTCCTTACCGTCTGCTCCGTTGATGTCGGCAGTCATCAGTTTACGGGTATCATAGAATCCTTTATGACTGGTTCCCCAGGCGATTCCTTCCTGAGCCATATAGGCAGCAGCAGAAGCAGACAAGCCGTTCTCTTCGAACGAAGCACGGATTCCTTCTTCATAATAGGTCTGTGCATCCTTGGATCCCAAGTCGAACTTCACTTTCGCCTCAGCGCAGAGGAAACAAGCATCTGCCCAGCGCAGCAAAGGCATCGTAGCGTCCATTGCATAATATCTCGGATTGATGTAACATCTGTTGTCTTCATTCATTGACAACGGATCAGGGATTTCTCTTGTACCGTTCGGGTCGGTCGGGTCGATCGGTCTTCTCCAGCCGAACGGTGTACGGGCGCCCGGATTGTCCGGTGTAGGCACGTATGGAATGGAGTAACGTACACGCAACGAATCACGCACTTCATATCCATCTATCATCCATTGCAGGTGTTCCTGCTGATCGCTGGCAGAACAACCGCTCACATCACAGTCGTGTGAACGAGTCAGCACATCCGTCATACGATAAGGCTGGCGTTCGGGCCAATAAACGTTGGAGCCGTCAAAGTAAGTCTCCATACGCGGATCGTTGTATGAGAACAGGTAAATGGCGAAATATTCGTTCATGGAAGGGATCAGCCCCCAGTTTGCTTTCGTCTGAATTTCTTCTTTATACAAACGAGTGTAATACCAGGAACAGTCTTTGTCGATCACCGTTCCATATTTGGGAGCAAACGCATCGTCCAGAGAGCTGAACAGCCATTCTTCATGTCCCATAGATTTCGCAGCATATTCGCGTGCTTTCTCTTCGCTGATGTTCTGGATGTTCATGGCTATTTCCAGGCGTAATGTATTAGCCAGTTTACGCCATTTCTGTACATCTCCGTTATAAACAGGGTCTTTCAAAATCTTATCAGTGGATGATTCGTCGAACTCATCGACTGCCTGATCCAGCCAACCCAAAATGGAATAGTAAGCATCGGCTTCCGAATCATAGTCAAAGATACGTTTGTCCGTTCCTCCGCCCATACCGGCATGGCTCAGTCCGACCGGACCATAGAGTGACAGTAACTGGTAGTAAGTGAATGCTTTCCATGTCTTTACAACAGCCAGACTGTTAGGCAAAGAGCCATCATCGTATGCTTTTGCCAACTCTTCCAGGTCGCGCAGAATCTCTACATAAAACTTACGGTAGAATCCGTCTCCCCTTTCGTTCCACGGTGTCTGGAAAGCGATGTTAGTAATGTAACGTGAATAACTCCACATACGGTTATTATTCAATTCACTGATCGCATTCATTGTCTTGTAAACCGTACCGGGGAAAATACTCTGCAGATTTACCTCATACAATTTGTTCGGGTCCGAGTTGATGGTTTCGAAACCGTCCGTACACCCCACGGCAGTCGATGCCAGCAGGAGTAACGGTAATATTTTGTTTTTCAATTTCATGCTTTACGAATTTAAAAAGAAACTTTAATATCAAATCCATAGGTTGCGGAAGGCAGGTTGAAACCACGTTCGAAACCTTGTGCATTTCCTGTTGTACTCGTTGCCTGCGGATCAAGCCCGTGCGGTGTATTGGCAAACAAGGTAGCAATGTTTCGTCCGACAGCCGCCACACGGAATGTCTGGAACGGAGTCTTTCTCAGCCATTTTTTCGGTAAATCGTAGCTGACAGTGATTTCACGCAACTTCACATAAGAAGCATCGTAGATGAAACGGGAAATATCGCGAGAGGTATAGTGCATCCAATAGCGTTCGGGGGTACAATAACCCAATACTTGTTGTCCAGCCAGCCCTTCTACGTCTTCGTCATAACGGCAGTTAGGAAGAACTACCCCTTTAGGACGTCCCCAGTCAGGATAAATCTGTCCGTTTGCGGTCGGTGTGTTGGCGTTCTGAGGACGCATGAAGCCATATCGTTCTTCGTCCGACTCACCCAAAATCTTTCTGGAGAAGAAATCCGCGTCACGACCTTCCAATGATTTGACGGATTGTCCGTCTACAGAACTCTGGATGGATGTCTGAGAGAAGAACTTACCACCCTTCTGGAAGTCGAACATAACAGAGAAGGAGAAATTACCCAAACGGAACACGTTGTTCCAGCCACCTCGCCAGTCAGCCTGTACACAGCCTAAATATTCATAGTCCTGTCCTTCTTTCGGCGACCCGTCGAGCTGACAAAGGATGTATCCTTCGGCATCGCGTTTAAATGTCTTCGCATAGATAGCACCGTAAGGCTTTCCTACTTCCGCATAAGACTTCACGTTGTACACACCGCTACCAATCTGTATCTTGTCGATACCTTCGGGCAATGATTCTACCATGGAATTGTTCTTTGACCAGTTGAAAATGGTTTTCCACTCAAAGTTCTTCACTTTCACCGGCACACCGCTCACGGAGATTTCCCAACCCTTATTGGAGATTTTACCGGAGTTGATGATTACACGCTGGTAATTGGATAAATAAGAAAGTTCCGACTCGACAATCTGATCACGAGTGTATTTGTCATAGTAAGTAACATCTGCTGTCAGGCGTCCGTCCAGCAAACGAACTTCCGCACCGATTTCTTTTGAGATGGTTGTTTCCGGTTTCAAGTTCGGATTCTTGCGTACGGCGTCACCCTGGAACCACGCCATGTCATTACGGAACAATCCTCCGTAACTGTAACTGTTAATCAAACGGTCGAAACCGGCATCGTTACCCACGCGGGCAATAGATCCGCGCAACTTGGCGAATGAGAATGTCTTGCTCTTCAGCTTGGGGAAGATTTCCGTCAACACGGCACTGGCACTACCGGAGGCATAGAAGTAAGAATTGTTGGCTTTCGGCAAAGAACTTGACCAGTCGTTACGGAAAGTTCCGTCTACAAACAAACCATGATATCCCAAAGACAACATACCGAATACGGACTGCTTCTCTTTCGCGTTCACACTTTCCGTCCCACTCAATATTGAGGCATTGTTGGACAATGACTTCACATCCGGAGCTGCCAGTTGAGAAACCTGATTCCAGAGTTTATACCAGTCATTCTTTTGCATAGAAGTACCCAAGTTAGCACTGAGGCTGACCTTCTTGATATTGCGGTTATAAGAAATAACTCCTTCATAGTTGTAGTTGTTGGAGGCCTCACGGAAAGTTTCGTACTGTCCGTCGATATCCCACATGGTATAATAATTGTCGAACTTCCAACCGTTCTTGTTTGCCTTTTCTACACTGGCACGCAAACGGATATTCATTCCCTGAATCGGTTTGATATTAAGAGTCAGGTTACCACGGAAGTTATTACGGCCGTCACCATTGCTGATTTCGTTCAGCAGCCAGTAAGGATTGTAGAATCCGTTACCACGCGTGAAGGCTTCACCTGTCTCGCGCTTCCACGGCAGTAATTCCTCCATAACGACGTCACGCGGCATATTCATGATGGCACGCATCGGGTTACGGTTACTGTCACCTTTATAATCACGGTTATCGGCTGTTTCCAACTGATAGTTAACGGAGATTTCACTGGACAGCCATTTAGCCAGATCCATATTCACACGCAGGTCAAATGTGTGACGCTTCATGTTATCAAAGTTCTTCAGCATTCCGTCGTAGTCGATACCCGTATAGTTGAAACGGATACCTGCTCCATTGAACACCTTATTGACCGAAACACTATGAGTCATGGCTACACCCATTTCGTACATATCCGTGATACCATCCTTATTAGGTACATAAGAACGTATCTGATTATTACGTCCCACCAGGTCAAAGCCTAACATCGGCAGCCCCCATGAGCGTTGGTTCGGATTCGCCCAGTTAAATACAAAAATACCATAAGGCAGGCTGGGGTCATAAGCATACCCGTTCTTTGAGTTGGAACCATAATAGTTGAATCCGTCACCCACACCGGCAGCCGGAAGGCTGGCCGAACCATAAACATTCTGATAGGCAGGAAATTCACGCAAGAAAGTAAACTGCATATTGTAGCCATAAGAAACACCGAGTCCGGATTTCTTGGTAGCTTTACGGGTAGTGATCAGAATAACGCCATTGGCAGCATCAGATCCATACAAGGCAGCCGCATTGGCACCTTTCAAAACTTCGATTGATTCAATATCGTCCGGGCTGATAGCAGAAGCAGGATTACCATAGTCCAAGTCTCCATCTTCTCCCATCGGGTTCATGATGGGCACACCGTCAATTACGTACAACGGCTGGTTATTTCCGGTCAGGGAGTTGTTACCACGAATCTCCACACGGGTAGAAGACAACGGACCGCCATTCGAAATAAAATTAACGCCCGAAACTTTACCGCTCAGACTATTCAATAAGTTCGGGTCACGTGTATCCAGCAGAGATTCCGTGTCAATGGACTGACGGGCATATCCCAACGATTTGGATTCACGGCTGATACCCAATGCCGTAACCACGACATCGTTCAGTTCTTTGACATCCTCACTTAGAACGATGCGCAGCAGATCATTGTTTTTCAAGGTAGCCAGTCTGATAGTCTTTACAGCATAGCCTATGAATCTTACATTCAGAATAGCATCTTTCGGCACATTGTTCAAGGTAAATTGTCCCTCCATATTTGTCGCAGTAGCTAAGTTTTGGTTTCCAACCACCGTAATATTAGCACCTGGAAGCGGATCACCAAACTCGTCAACAACGACTCCAGTGACCTTTCGGTTTTGCGCCGAAAGTGAAAGTGCGAAGAACGTGAGCAATACCATCAGGCACGTCCCTATCCTCCAGCTTCTTTTCAGATAAAGTTTCTCCATATTAGCTTAAGTTTATAATTAATAAATTTGTTCTTTTCATTTTTCTACAATGATGGTGAAGTAGTTCAAATCAGGTTTGCCCGCCACAATGTTCAGCACAGTACGGCGCCAGCCATTCACATCGCTCTTCATGGTGAAAGCGTCCACAGTAACCCATTCGCCTCCGGTAGCAGGAAGTTCTACGACAGGACCTTGTCTTCTTTTCGTGCCTTCGCCAAAGTCAAAACGGATTTTAGCATCTTCTTTGGCAGCATAACATACCTTGACTGTGATATCTCCGGCAGCATAAGGCAGTTCTTTCCATTCCATCCACTCACCCGCCTCTGTGCTGGTGACATACCATTCGGTGTTCTTATCCGGAGCCACACCGGCTATTTTGGCAACATCCAGACTTCCGGTACGGTATTGATTACCGCTATTCTTAGCAGACACATCGAAGAAGTAATCGCAGGCCTCCATTTCTACACGGAATGATTCGGCCCATGCCCAGCTACTGCTGTATTTACGGAGAATGTTCAGACGCTGGTTGGGAAAGTCATAGTAAATGTTATCGGTACTTCTCCAATAGGCGGCATTCTCGGCCATATCGGTAAAACCTTCCAGGAAGACCAGATCAGCATTCTTCGCAACCATATCGTCCAAAGCATCCGTTAAACGTTTGCCGTGATCTGCATCAAAAAACATACGGGTACCCGATTTATCATTGGTATAGAAAGCCGGAACAGCCACACCTACAGTTTTTCCATTGAAGGTACGTACCGTCCAGGAACTACGGGTGGGAGCCTGCTCAGAGGCAATAAACCAATCGTTCAGTGATTCTACGACTGATTCGTCCACCTCTTTATCACGGTCCTGAAAGGCTCTGTCGGCACAAATAAAGAGATCTTCGCCATAAGCAGACTTGAAGTCAGCATGAATCTTGTTCAGAATGGCCTTTAATTTGCCTTTACAGTCAATTTTCTTGTTGCCCAATGCAGCATAGTCTACATTAAGGAAACCGTTGATGCTCCACAAAAACAGGACAGGTTTGCCGTCTATGCGAAGAAGATACTTGTTATTGGCTTTATTCTCGCCATAAAAGTTATCGAAGGCCAGTTTTATATTGTAATCCCATATATACTTATATATATCGTCCAAATTGTCCAGCGGATACATCACCTCTTCATCGGTCAGTCCCTTGTTTTGCTGAGTTTCCGCACTAATGAATGTAGCATAGGTCTGATACAAGTCAAAATTGCGGGCAGCCGCCCAGGAAGCCGGACAGTCATCGAAGATGGCGATCTTCAGATTTTCTTCATTCCGACGCTGTAAAGCAGCAACGAAGTCTTTGATACGGGTAGGATCGCCATGATCTCTGTCATAAGCAGGATCAGTGTCCGCCTTCGGCAAGCGTCCGCGGCAATTGGGAGCTACATAATCCAAACCACTATACACCATCTCTTCTACCAAGTTATCCCACCACTCTGTTTCCGTAGCACCAAAAGACTTCACTTCGAAAAGCGGCTTATTATAAAAGGTAGTAGAACTAGTCCCGCCACTGGCAGCATCTTCTCCATTGCGGAGATTCTTCTGATAGCTGAACAGCGCCCCCATCAAAAAACTATGTTCGGGAATATTACTCTCTACCGCAGGAGCAGGAAGTATGAACGTCCCTTCTGTCGGTATAACCGGGTCCGGATTAGTATCAGGAACAATAGTATTGTCCTCATCAGAACAGCTAACAATCATGGAAGCTAATACAAGCCCCATCGTGATTTTCAAATAATTTTTCACGGTCTCTTTTTTATATTATACATTTGCTATTTGTTACACCTCGAAAACACCCTTTTTATCTATTATTTAAGAAAGCGTCGACTGAACAAACTTAATATTTAAGGTTATTTTTGAGTTCTGATGCAAAGTAACAAGAGCCTGCTTAAGATTTTTTATAAAATACGATTAAACTCTGATTAATTTCTAATTAATTTTAAAACTAATACTATCTTCTTATAATTTTTCGCAATCTTAGGTATTAATTTCAGGAAAAGGGGGAAGTTTTATATCCTGTAGTATGCTGTCCACACCCTATTTCTTTATCTAAATGAGTATTCACTTCCTGCAAAAAGAAGAATATTTCAAGTAGAAAGGCTAAAAAGGTAAATAAGGCAAATACTATACAAACATAACACAAATTAGGAGATATCCAATTAGTGACTTATCCGATTATATAAGATGTGGATTTTTAGTATTACAATGGCGTTATTCCTGATAGATTTTCAAAGCGCTCCCCATGATATAAGCTTTAAGTTGTACTATTCCCTATTTCTCATATAATATAAGTTTCCTATATAATAAGGAATAACAGGAATATTTATAACTACAGCTAACTTTTATCCCCTCTTCAGCATACTTATTTGCATAAATTCTACATTTAAGGGATATTTAATAATCAATTAAGCGAAAATTAAGCTCTCACTTAACTATCTGTCTCTATATTTGCCACATCATTTTTCGTGATCAACCCGTGAATTACAGTCTTTGCCAAATCATAAACTTAAATACAATGAACTTTAAAACTACAAAATCATATCATGAAACAAATTAGCAAAGTATTTTTAGCTTGCGCCTGTAGCCTGTCCGGTCTGACAACGCAAGCCCAAGATCAAACCGTATGGAGCAATGATTTCTCCAATGCCTCCCAACCACTGAATACTGTGGGACGTGGTGTCTGTCGGGTGAACGATGGAGTATTTCATTCGCGCAGCGCTTATGCCCTCTTCGGCAATCCTGAGTGGAAAGATTATACCCTGTCTTTCAAGGCACGTGCCCCGAAAGACGCCGAACAGGTACAGATATGGGCAGGCTTCCGTACACATAACCGCTTTGACCGTTATGTGGTAGGTATCAAAGGCGGGTTGCAAGACGATCTCTACCTGATGCGTACCGGATATATGGGTACAGACGAATTCATGGGAGTCCGTCCGCTGGGCTTTCACCCCGTGCCGGGAGAGTGGTACAAAGTGAAAGTGGAAGTATGCGGTAACCGTATCCGGGTTTTTGTAAACGACGAAAAGCTTCCTCATATTGATTTGGAAGATAAAAACAGCAATCTGGCTCCCACCGGTGAAGTAGCACTGGGAGGCGGATGGATAGATACGGAATTTGATGACCTCACTGTCACCCCATTGGCAGAAGACGCTCTCAAAGGTGTCAGAGTTGAGGAGTATCGCATGGCACTCACCACACAGGAAAAGGAGAAGAAACGCAGCGAAGAACGGGCGCAATACACCTCCGTCAAACTGGATAAACTAACTGCCGACCGCACCGAGCTATCACTGGACGGAAACTGGCTGTTCATGCCCGACTACCAACTAAACGATAAGACAAAGGCCATCTCCATCCAGACAAACGACAACGACTGGCATATAATGCCCGTTCCCGCTTTCTGGAACCCTATCCGCATCTGGCTGCACGGAGAAACCATGCCATCACCCACCGGGCCACAACATAAAGGGGTATCGGACACCTACTACCAACAAGAAACCGACCGATGCGAGAACTATACGTTCAACTACCGGAAAACCGGTGCTGCCTGGTATCGCCAATGGTTGGAACTGCCAGCCGACGTGAAGGGAAAACAGCTGACTCTTTCATTCGACGCCGTATCCAAAATGGCAGAAGTATATATTAATGGTGAATCGGCAGGTTCCAACATCGGTATGTTCGGTGATTTCCAAGTAGACGCCACCCGATTCCTGCGTCCGGGACGCAACCTGATCGCAGTAAAAGTGACACGTGACATCAACGGAAAATCCGCACAAACCAGTGACGCCATGGAAAACTACTATTCGTCAGTACGCAAGGAAGTGGAGGATAACCAGAACGACCAGCAGGCCAACAAAGCCGTATTGACAGACATCCCTCATGGATTCTATGGTGATAACCCAGCCGGTATATGGCAGCCCGTGAAACTCATTGTCAGCAACCCGCTGAAAGTAGAAGATATCTTTATCAAGCCGGCTCTGGACGGTGCATCAATAGATGTCACCATCAAAAATCATGCGCCCAAAAAGAAAAACTTCGATATCCGCATAGATATTATAGATAAACAGACAGGGGAAACGTTGTACGGTGCACCTGTGCGTAGCAAACTCTCATTAGCGACAAGCGCACAAGAAACATTTACCTGTGATATCAAAGGGCTGAAACCCAAACTTTGGGAACCTGCCACTCCTAATCTTTATGATTTTCGCGTGAACCTGACGGAAGGAAAAAACAAAGTGACGGACTGCATCACCGTAACTTCGGGGTTCCGCACGTTTGAAAGCAAAGATGGATTCCTTTATCTGAACGGCCGCAAATATTGGCTGCGTGGAGGTAACCATATTCCTTTCGCTCTCTGTCCCAATGATTCGCTCCTTGCAGACAAGTTCATGAAATTGATGAAAGAAGGTAATGTACAGTCTACCCGAACACATACCACCCCCTGGAACGAACTTTGGGTGTCGGCAGCAGACCGCAACGGTATCGCTATCAGCTTTGAGGGTACTTGGTCGTGGCTCATGATACACTCCACCCCGATACCGGACAAAGGTGTGCTGGATCTTTGGAGCAGTGAATGGCTGCGTGTGATGAAAAAGTACAGAAATCATCCTTCCGTATTCTTCTGGACTGTGAACAATGAAATGAAATTCTACGATCTGGATGCCGACACGGAACGTGCCAAGCAAAAATTCCGCATCGTATCCGATGTGGTGAAAGATATGAGAAAGACCGACCCTACGCGCCCAGTATGCTTCGACTCCAACTACCTACACAACAAAGCCAGCAAACGCTTTGGTGATAACTTTCTGAAAACAGTTGATGACGGAGATATTGATGACAACCATGCCTACTATAATTGGTATGACTATTCGGTATTCCGCTTCTTCAACGGAGAATTCCAGAAACAATTCAAGAGTCCCGGACGCCCGTTGATCAGCCAGGAAATGAGTACAGGTTATCCGAATGCTGAAACCGGTCATCCGACCCGCTCTTATCAGCTGATCCATCAGAATCCCTATTCATTAATCGGATATGAAGCATATGACTGGGGAGATCCCGCCAGTTTCCTAAATACACAATCGTTCATCACGGGAGAGTTGGCCGAAACCCTCCGTCGCACCAACGAACAGGCTTCGGGCATCATGCACTTTGCCTATATGACTTGGTTCCGCCAATGCTATGATCACCAGAATATACAACCGTATCCCACTTACTACGCTATGCAACGTGCTATGCAGCCCGTACTTGTCAGTGCGGAACTGTGGGGACGCAATCTTTATGCAGGTGAGAAGTTACATACACGTATCTATGTAGTAAATGATAATGAAGAAGGACGTGACTTAAAGCCTACGTCACTGGCATGGAGCATTGTAGACGAAACCAATAAGGTACTGGCTTCCGGCACGGAACAATTTCCGGCAGTGGAATATTATGGTCGTAAATACATCGAACCGAACATCCATATGCCTTCCAATTTACCGGCAGACAAGGTTAATGTAAAACTGAAACTCACTCTCACCGAAAGCGGAGTCACTTTATCCCAGAATGAATACGGATTATTAGTGGCACGCAAGGAATGGAATATCGGTCAAGTAACTGCCAGCAAGAAGATTCTTTTACTGGATAAAGATCATATGAAAGTTACCCTTGACTTCCTGGACATCGCCTGCCAGACAGTACCGTCTATCAAGGAACTACTGAATGCCAAGCAAAAAGCTAATCTCTGCATTATATCGGGCTTGAAAGAATGTACCGATGAAGAAGCAAGATTACTGCGTGAATATCAGTCAAAAGGCGGTCGGATTCTCTTCCTGAACAGCAAAGAGGCAGCACAAAAAGTCTATCCCGAATATATCACCGGATGGATTATTCCCACTGAGGGAGACATCGTGGTGATGGAACGGAATGATGCCCCTGTATTCGATGGAATCGGTGCACTGGAATTACGCTATTTCAATAACAACAAGCGTGAAATTCCACTAGCTTGCACCGCTACATTGAAAGCTATCCGCCACGAGAATGTGAAGGAACTCGCCGCCCAAATGAAGATCCATGCTTATATCGACGGTGGTAAGCCGGAGGAACGTATCGCACGTATCGAATCTATGCGCGGACTGACACTGCTACAGATAGCCGACAATAAAGGAAAGTCTCTCGTTTCAACTCTATGTACAGAAAAGGCAACCACTGATCCGATAGCAGGTAAACTGCTGGTAAACATGGTGAATGGATTATTGAAATAGGTATGTAATTAATATCATTGAGTGGAGTTTTTCCATTCTTCCTGCCCGTCTTCCCATTAGAGGAGACGGGCAGTTTTGTTTTTGATTATAATCGAAGTAATTAGCAAAGATGTTCTTACAATTGCAATCCCTGAGTTAATTCACAAAAGATAAGAAATAATAAAAACTTCCCAATTCAGTAGAATTCTTAGTGTCTTCATTGAGAACCGACTTTTAGTCACCTCCATTGTAGATACTACCGCTTTTTTAGTCAACCTCAATGAAGATAGTTTCGACTTTTAATCAAACCCAAGAACAAGCCTTATCCAAACTATTCACATCTTTTTTATTCTATTGAACATAGATTCAAACCAAAAGGCAACTGATTCATTGCGAATCAATTGCCTTTTGGTTTCAGTCGTTAATAGTTGTCTCTGGACAGACTACATTACCTCCTTATACACTTAGTTTTCTCTTTATAAAGAAGATACGTTTTTAATAATATACGTTTTACCCTTCACAGTAGCAAAAGAGATTTGATCATCAGCAAATACCTTTACCTTTGCTCCGGAAACTTTCAGCTCCTTTGCATTCGGATATTTAATCACACATTCCGCACCGGAATTAGAAAGAATCTCTACAGCTGTTATCTTCCCGTCAGTCCATGCCGCGTCTACTTCAAAGTTTCCTCTCGCTTTCATTCCTTTGAATGAACCATCTTTCCATGCATCGGGCAAAGCGGGAAGCAATTCGATATATCCACCCTGACTTTGCATCAGCATTTCTGCAATACCAGCCGTACAACCAAAGTTTCCATCAATCTGGAAAGGCGGATGCGCATCAAACAAATTAGTATATACACCGCCTACATGGCTTCCGGGAACAGTCAGTTTCATGGCACTTCTCAACAGTTTATGAGAACGATTGCCGTCATGCAGACGTGCCCAAAAGTTCAGTTTCCATGCTTTGCTCCACCCGGTTCCTTCGTCGCCGCGTGTATTCAGCGTCACTTTCATGGCATCTGCATATTTATCGTCCTGTTCGCTTCTTCCGATTACAATCTGCGAACCCGGATGCAACCAAAAAAGATGATTCGTATGCCGGTGCCCACCATCTCCGGTAACATCCTTCGTCACTTCATCTTTCCATTCCATAAACTGCCCACCCAAACCGATTTTCGGTCCGGAGAGTTTGCTCATAGCTGTTGCTATCTCTATGATTTCAGGGTCTTTGTCCCTTCCCAGTTCTTTGCTGGCTTTGATCATCATGTCGAACATTTCACAAATCATAGCCTGCGAAGTTGAACAGCCCAGTGAGAACTCGCCATGTTCGGGAGAGTGGGACGGGTTTGCTACCAGTGTACCGTCGCGTTCGTCTGTCCAAAGATTGTCTACCCAGAAAAGAGCAGCATCGAGCATTGTATCATAATACTTTTTCAAGAAGTCTTTATCAAGGTTGAACTGATAATACTCCCAAATATCCTGACACATCCATATTGCCCCTGCCGGAAAATGATGAGGCGTGCTTTTCTTGGCCGGTGCCGTATTACCCCAGATATTATTCTCATGATGCGTCACCCAGCCGCGAACATTGCCGCCATCGGGTTTGCAATAATATTGTTGCGCTGTATACTTTCCACGAGGCACCAGACTTCTGACATACTCTACCATAGGCAGATGACACGGACTCAGATTGGTAGACTGTGTCGGCCAATAATTCATCTGTATATTGATATTCGTATGGTAATCGGCATTCCATGGATTGGAAAGTCTTTCACCCCATACTCCCTGCAAGTTGGCAGGCAAAGAACCTTCTCGTGAAGAAGATATCAAAAGATAACGACCGAACTGGAAATACAGCATTTCAAGATACTGGTTTTCTTGTTCCGAGTTGGTATTCTCCTCCATGCCTTTCAGCAAACTGTCCGTAGGGGCAACGGGTGCCTCCGGCAAGTTACCGAGATTCAGTCGCATTCTGTCGTATAACGAATGATAGTCTTTCTGGTGGGTAGCCAACAGAGCCGTGTACTTCTTATCAGCTACTTTATGCAGCATAGCCTGCACTTTTTCCAACGGATCTTCTTGAGAGAAATAATTGTAGGAGTCGTCCATGCACTGTACATAGTTTGTGGCGGCAGACATCAGAACGATTATTTCATCGGCATCCTCTACTTTCAGCTTCGTTCCGTCCACTACCGAAATCTTTCCTCCTTTATTCTTCACGACCAGTTGCTGCGCATATTTCAGTCCACTCTTCCAGGCATCCCCTACTCGCTTGTCTCCGCTGACCGGAGTCGGATATCCCGTCATGGTAATAGTATGACTGTCTGCCGTAATGGTTTTATCGGTATGCAGCGATTCAAGAGAAATGATGCGTGAAAGTTTTCCCTTCTTCGAATCTGAGGTGAGACGCATCACCATTACATTATCCGGATAACTCATAAAGTATTCGCGCTTAAAGGTGATTCCATTCTCCTTATACATCACCGTATGAATCGCATTATCTATATCGAGCGTACGGGTATAGTCGGAATAAGGCAGTTCGGTAGAGGCATCTATCGAGAGTTCCGCCAATTGCGGTTTCTGTTTGTTATCGATTAATTCTGTGATTTCGAGTTTGAAGAAGGTGTACTTGTCCGCCTTCAAAGGAAAAGACAGGGTCTTATTGCGACTCCCCTTTCCGTCCTTATCATCCCCCCAAAAAGTGCCGGACTGCTGATCCAGCAAGTCGTATGATTTTCCGTCTGTCGAACCGTAGAGTTTCCATGATTTCGGATCTCTGCCCGGCATATCATTGGCCGAGGTCAGACTATAGGAAACAGCCTTGGGAGCATGGGTATATGCCCACTTGATAACGCATGGCAGGCTTCCCGCACCGGAAAACCGGTCGTTATCGGCAAACCATTTGCTGGTAGTGCTCTGATCGAAAAGGCTGCCTATCGACTGACTTTGATTCTTTGTATTGTCATAATTGGTCTGCACTGCTTCTTTTATCAAGACGGGAATGGGAGGATTGACAGTTTCTACAATGATATTGCTCAATGTCTGGAAAGAACCGAAATGCTCCTTTGTTCCTGCCAGATTATCAATCAGATTCCGCAATTCTGTGCCGTCACCGTCTCCATCGTAGTTATGGGTAATCAGCTTTCCATTTTCATCTATATATGCAGAACGGTTTGCCGTAAAGTCGTTCATCTTCTGTTGCAACATCACCCGCGCCTTGTGGAGATAATCCTTGTTCACTTCCGGAGTTCTCAGATGTCCTCCATTGTAAGACGAATCTTCACCGGGGCCTCCCGACCACAAGGTATGTTCGTTTGTCTGGATGACATCTACATAGACGTCACCAAAAATCATGGCTCCCATATAACCATTACCGATGGGCAGGGCTTCACTTTCCCAGTTTTTGGCAGGCTTATTATAAGTTGCCTTCAAGGTCGGCTGATAAGGCTGTTCGGAGCAAGCCGTCATCGTAGTTCCTGCCACAAAGCTAAGTAGAAATAATACATCTGCAAAACGCAAATACTTGTTTCTCATAATACTAAATTTTAAGAAGTAATGCCTTAAGATTGCCCCATACTGTGTCATGCTTGTGCCACCCTATTGGCACAACTGTGCCAAAGGCTTGGCATAACAGTGCCAGTGCGGTGGCACAACTGTGCCAATAGGGTGGCACAGACTGTGCAATCAGAAGGCATTACCTCAGTGAATATAATCTTAATCTTCTTTCCGGTTCAAATTTAAATAAAGTCTATAAATCAATGACTGTTTGCAGACGAATATCTTTGGAAGAAGCGCCAACCATTATGTCAAATGCCCCTCTGGGTACTACAAACTGTCCTTTTTCTACATCCCAATAGCGAAGTTGCTCTTTATTCAACTTAATCTCTACCCGACGACTTTCTCCTGATTTCAAAGGAACACGACGGAATCCCTTCAATTCTTTCAAAGGTACAATTCCTCCGGTCTCCGGTATCCGCACATAAACCTGAGCAACCTCATCGCCATTTCTCTTACCGGTATTCTTTAACCGGAATGAAACGGTGACTTCACCGCCCCCGTCCTTTACTTGCAGATCACTGTATTTAAAAGAAGAGTAACTCAGTCCGTAGCCGAACGGATAAAGGACATCTCCTTTGAAATATTTATAAGTACGCCCTTTGGTTATATCATAATCATCAAACGGAGGCAGTTCATCCAAAGACTTGTAGTAGGTGAGCGGCAGACGTCCGGCAGGATTATAATCACCGAACAATACCTCGGCAACAGCGGTTCCTCCCTGTTCACCCGGATACCAGGCATTCACAATGGCAGGAACATGCTCGTCCATCCAGTTAACAGCCAATGAACTGCCTGCTACCAGAACAACAATTATGTTGGGATTCACTTTATAGATTTCCTGCAGAAACTCTCTCTGATCTGCCGGAAGCTGAATATCATACCGGTCCTGTCCTTCACGCTCTATCGATTTATTGATACCCATCACAGCAACTACCGTTTCACATTCGCGAACCGCTTTCCCGGCTTCTCCGTACAAATCGAGACGAGTTGCCTTGCCTATCTGCGGAACTTTCCATTGCAACTTTGCAATGGCATAATCCCGGTTATCATAATATTCCGCTTTCAACTGGTATTCTTTTCCCGCTTCGAGATAAATGGAAGCGGAATCCGTAGATACGGCATGTGCCTGCCACGCATCAATCAGCATCTGATTATCAATGCTCAGGCGGCAACCGTCATCGGATGTAAAGCTGAAAGTATAGCGACCGGAAACGGTCGGTTTCAACTTTCCCGTCCAACGGACAGACAACGGAGATTTGGGCAGGAACGGATCGGGAGCCTGATTGGCAGGTTCAAAGTTGATCCAACTCTCCTTACGCACTCTCGGTGTACCTTCGAGGCGGGTATTGTCAAAATACTCAGCTTGCAGTCCTTCCGGGAAGTTCTCTCCCTGAATAAGTTCCAGCCCATCGGCAGCCGATTTCCAGGGAGCATAGACGACTTTCACCCGATCGCCCACCCTGTTTCTGATACCTTGTAGTATGGAAACCGGTTCTACTACCGGAGCGCCGCTGTAATCGCCAAATTCACATTTGCCGGCATTGATGCCGACTACTGCGATCGATTTCAGTTTGTCAGCATTCAGCGGAAGTCTGTTTTTCTGATTCTTCAGTAAAACGATACATTGGCGGGCAGCGTCCAGAGCTATCTGCTGATGTTCTTTCGAACCGATCACTGACGGAGAGATTTTAGTATACGGATTTCGCTCCCCGCTATCAAAAAGTCCCAGTTTCATGCGGGCCGTCAGCACATGATAGGCGGCGGAGTCAATATCGGCATCCGATACCATATATTGTTTGTAAGCATTCAATAAAGGGCCGTCATATACATCATCACCGCATTCAAGGTCGAGTCCCGCCTTGATGGATAAAGTGGCGGCCGCCTCCTTCGTCTTTACATATTTATGGGCATTGACCAGCAAGGCAGGTCCGCCACAATCGGAAACGACATATCCCTGAAATCCCCAGTCCTGACGCAACACCTTTTGCAGCAGCCACGGATTCAGCGTGCAGGGCACATCATTCAGCGCATTATAGGCGGACATGATGGAAGCGGCTTTTCCTTCCTTCACACACATTTCGAAAGCAGGAAAGTAATATTCACGCAATTGTTTCTCCGATATCTGTGGATTGCAGACAAAGCGATTATGCTCTTCGTTGTTGGCGGCAAAATGCTTGGGAGTAGAAACGATTTTCAGGTAATGCGGGTCATCTCCTTGTAGTCCGTTCACAAAGGCTGTTCCCATTATTCCACTCAGGAAAGGGTCTTCTCCATACGTTTCCGGTGTCCGTCCCCAACGCGGGTCACGTGCCATGTTCACGGTAGGCGACCAGAAAGTCAGCACATCGCTGAATTGTTCTTTCTGTTCTCTTCCCTGATCCAGCTCGTTCCAACGGGCACGCGCCTCATCCGAGATTACTGTAGCTACCCTTTTCTGCAACTCCGGATTCCAGGTAGCTGCCAGTCCGATGGCTTGTGGAAATACGGTGAAACGTCCGGGACGTACTACTCCATGCAATGCTTCATTGCCATGATAGTACTTATCGATACCCAAACGGGGAATGCCGGGAGAAGTGGCACGAAGCAAACTGATCTTCTCTTCCACCGTCAAACGGGAAATCAAATCCATTACCCGTTCATGCACAGGCGCATTTTCATTCTTATATAGCTCCTGTGCGTGAACGAACGAACAAGACAAGGCTGACAACACACCTGTCAACAAAATCTTTTTATACCTTTTCATCATGATCATTTTTCTATCCTATTTAATAACAAACATGGTAAGCCCCGTACTCTCCCCCATCATTTATCCCAGCTGTCCGTGCGGAAAGGAGATGCCGGCAAGCCTTTCTCATTGTACAGGTTACAAAGGGGGCTATTGGAAAATCCGTAACGTACGGCAAGAGGTACAGCCACTTCACTGCTGGACACAATCACCTTATTTCCTTCAATCACCGCATCTGCCCATACAAACTTACGGTCCGCTCCTGCAATGCCGAAGCCTGTCAGCTTCGTCGGTTTCGGATGAGGCGGTTTTCCTGCCGGGATGTACGGAGAAGTTCCCATCACCAACTTTTTACCCTGATTGGTAAACTCCAAAATGATCTTATTTCCTTTCACAGACATCTTTTTATAAAGAGGCCCCATGCTGACAATTTTCTCTCCGTACGCCAGTTTCCGGGCAGCAAGAGCCAGCCGGTGTCCGACATCGTATTTATCTACCGGATGCAAATCGAAAGGATCTCCTACATCGATTGTCACAGCCATTGCCGTGTTGGGCAGATTCAAGGCCTTCAGCTGTCCTTCCCGTACCCAGCGCCAGCCGTTTCCTTCGACAGACGGCTCGGGATCTACCGGTTCGAAATTGGGAAGCTGCACATATACGAAAGGAAAATCACCGATTCCCCATTTCTCTCTCCAATCCGTAATCATCCGGGAGAACAAGGTAGCATATTCTTTTCCAGAGCCGCCGGAGTTAAATTCTCCCTGATACCAGATGACTCCCTTTATACTCAAAGGGATTAAAGGAGAAATCATTGCGTTAAACAGATTGGACGGACCGTTATTTCCCCCATTCGGTTTACGCGGATTGGGCGGACGGGGAACGCTGGGCTGTGGTTTGGGAGGAGCCGGCTTTCCTGCTGCTTGTGCTGCCTGCACAGCTATCGCCCATTCTTTTTGTGCCTGATTCCATTCTTTTCCTACCGTTTTATCCCATTCCCTTACCGCTTCATCAAATTCTTTCTGCTTCTGTGGATAAGTGGCGAGTATTTCCGGATTATCTTTCACATTCTTCTCATACGCAGCTACATAGTGAGCCAAAGCCGGTTCTTGTTTCAATCCGGAAAGACTGGTCCAGGCTTCTGCACGCGTACCTCCCCATGCGGACTGGATAACTCCCAACGGGCGTCCGTTTGCAGCACGCATATCACGTGCAAAGTAATAAGCTGTTGCCGAAAAGCCCTGTCCATTGATCTTAGCCAACATCTCCGGTGTACAAAGCACCCATCTGGCAGCCCGTTCGGGGTTAGATGTTCCCTGAGGAACTTCGATATCAGTCAATGGCTGTAACGACGTATTTTTGGGAACAAAGAACAAACGCAGCAAAGGATCTTCCGAAGCGGCTATATCGTCAGCATATTCTTTTCTTACCTTTATTCCCCATTCCATATTCGATTGTCCGGAAGCAACCCATACATCGCCTACCAACACATCCGAGTAGACAAGTTTGTTCTTACCGGCAATTGTCAGGAGCTGACCCTCTTTCTTCGTTTTTATCGGTTTCAGGTTCACTTTCCATGTTCCGTCAGTGTCAGCAGTCGTTTTCACTTTCTGTCCGGCAAAGACTACCTCTACGGTTTCTCCGGCATCAGCCCATCCAAAGATGGCAATCTTTGTGTCTTGCTGCAATACCATGTGATCACCGAAGATCAGCGGCATCCGTATATCGGCTTTCACCTTTGTCAGCCCAAAGCTTACGGACAACAAGAATATCCATAATATGAAAAGAAGTCGTTTCATTGTATTAAAAGTTAGGGGAATAAATTAGTACTACATAGACACCATCTTGTATTTGGTCGTAAACGCTACAGGCTGCTTATTCTCTTTTGCCAGCTTGAACGGAATCAGTTTTTCTTCACCTGCTCCCAGTTCATAATGAACGGCATCTCCCACTTTCTTACCATCCACAAACATTTCCACCTTACCGATATCCATCAACGTACCTGTATTTTTCACACTCACCCACACTGTCTTCTGATTCTTGACAAGGTTCTCTTCTACCTTGGACACAGCAAGATCGAAATTGGCACCAAACTCATGTGTATAATTAAGCATTCCCGTGACGCCTTTCTTGTTATCACTATAGCCTACACTATGTTTGATCTCATTTTTAGCTACGTAATCGGGACTCATTCCGCCTACCATGATTTTGAACTCTCCTTTTTCCACGACTCTGTCCATCCGGTCATTGAGCAATGAAATATCATATGGAGTCATTTCAAACGAAACAGTCTTCGATTCTCCCGGCTGCAAATGAATACGGGCAAAGTCTTTCAATTCCATAACACGGGTTTTCACACTGGCATACATATCCGTCACATATAGCTGAGCGACTTCATCACCCGCACGGCTTCCTACGTTCTTCACTGTAGCCTGAACTTCCACATTGCCATTCGCCTTTTCCTGTATTTTCAGATTAGAATATTCGAACGAAGTGTAGCTGAGTCCGAATCCGAAGCGGTAGAGAGGATAATATTCCATGTCTACATATTCGTAACGGCGTCCTGAAGTCTTGAAGTTATAATACAAAGGAAGTTGTCCTACGTGACGCGGGAATGTCATCGGCAGGCGACCGGCAGGATTGTAATCACCAAACAGTACATCTGCCATAGCCGGACCACCTTCTTGTCCCGGCAACCAGTTTACCAAGATAGCCTTGCACATTTCGGATGCTTTCAGAATATCATAAGGACGGCCTGCCTGAAGAATCAGTATCACCGGTTTTCCGGTTGCACAGACTGCTTCCAGCAACTCCTGCTGTTTGCCCGGAAGGATTAAAGTCGCCCAGTCGTTATTTTCTCCACATGTCTTACGGACATCATTGGTCGCTTCACTGGTAGAGCAGTCACCCAGTACCATAATCACGACATCTGATTGGGAAGCTGCCTTCACAGCTTTCGGAATATTGGTTTCGTCCGGATTGGTAAAGTCACATCCTTGTTCATAAAGAACTTTGGTCTGCTTGCCCACTGCGCCTTTGATACCTGTCAATACCGATTTCAGTTGTCCCGGAAGCAATTTCGGAGTGTAATCGCCCGGCTGCAGGTCATCTGCACCGGGACCCAGTACCGCAATCGTACGCAGTGTCTTTGACAAAGGAAGAAGATTGTCTTTGTTTTCCAGCATTACAATTGATTCACGTGCCGCCTGACGTGCCATTTCCTTATGGCTGTCCGAGTTCCATCCCGGGTATATTTTCTTCCAGTCCAGTGGTTTGCAAGGATTCTTTTCAAAGAGTTCGTTGCGGAACATCGTACCCAGCATCGTACGGCATACATTGTCCAGATCTTCCATATTGATACGACCGTCTTTTGCCGCCTGAATCACTTCTTTATTATTGTAAGTATCACCGCAATTGGTCGCAATGCCGGCAGCCAATGCCTGATTGGCTGCTTCAATCTTATCTTTTGCCGTGTAATGTTTACGGGCTGTCAGATTTCCGATAGCGCCACAGTCACTGACGATGAATCCATTGAATCCCCATTCCTGACGCAATATCTGTTGCAGCAGTTCTTTGCTCTTGGCAACCGGAACTCCCATATAATCGGAATAGGCCATCATCAAAGACTGGCAGTCATAATTACGGATCGCATGACGGAACGGAACCAGATGAATCTCGCGCATTTCACGTTCGGACAGTCCTATATCATGTGAGTCACGTCCACCCAACGGGGCACCATGTCCACCGAAATGCTTGGGAGTAGTAAACAATCCTCTGGACTGGTATCCTTTGATCCATGCACCTCCTATTTGTGACACCAATACAGGGTCTTCTCCAAAGGTTTCTTCACAGCGCCCCCAACGTGCATCCTGTGCAACGTCCAACACCGGCGACCATGCCTGTTTTGTATTGGCAGCCACTGTCTCGTCTCCGATCACCATAGCCACTTCTTCCGTCAGCTTCCTGTTCCAGGTAGCTCCCATCGCCAAAGCCTGAGGGAAGATAGTAGCACCGCTACCATAAGAGAAACCATGCACCGCTTCTACCTTTGTGATAGGAGGCACGTACAAATGAGGAATACCGGGAATGCCCCATCCTTCACGGATCAGTTCCATTTTATCCTCCGGCGTCATCACTGCCAACAAACTTTCCACCCGTTCTTCTACTGGCAGTGACGCATCCATATACCGACGGTCAGTTACTTTTCCCTGACTGTCCGTCAATACCTTTTCTGCCACAAGAACCGAAATTTCTTTCAGAGAGAAAGGTTTATCCAACTTTCCCGACTTAAAATTCAGCTTGACGTGTGCACCGTATTTAGGAGTGAATTTGACTTTCATCTGTTTGTCGCTCCCTTCGATCCGGTAGTTCACGGGAGTTCCCAGATTCATGGGGTCATAAGTGACAAAGATATCCAGTACTTCTTTCAGTTCATTCTTATTGATACCCTGCATCTGAAGGTCCAGTTCACAAACATCTCCGGGCTGCTGAATGGTAAACATCAGCCATTGTTCAGCCTTTAGTGCCTGAGAAGGGATTGTCCACATCGTTTTTACATTCCTGTCAAAGGCTAAAGCAGCATTTTCCGCATTTGCAGAAGCAGATACCGATAATATATCACTCTGTTGCTGTGCCATTGCTACCGAACATGACAATAACCCTACTGCCAATATCCATTTCATTTTGTTTTTCATGCTATGTTCGTTTTTCAACTATTATAAGGATTCTATTTATCAATTGCCTGTGTATGGATCTATCTGTTATTTAGTTTGCTTCACCATTTTTATAGTGCCGTCCGGATTGTAGTACAGTTTGTCCACACAGATAGAGCGCAGCCAATCATGACCGGACAATGCACTGTTGTGATAGAAAGAATACCATTGTCCCTTGAACTCGACAATAGAGCCGTGGTTGGTATAACTATCGGTGGGTTCCATGTAAATTCCCTTGTATTCCCAAGGCCCCAAAGGCGAATCACTGATGGCATAACACATTCGGTTATGCTTTTCTCCGTCGTCGTGATTATCAGAATAAGACAAGTAATATTTTCCGTTATACTTATGTATCCAGGTCGCTTCGTGGAAGTCTGAAAGTCCCTCCATAGTCCGCATGGGCCCATCCAGTTCTATCATATTATCTTTCAGTTTGCCACCTTTGCAGGTACCACCGCCACCATTGTAGATATAGGCCTGTCCGTCATCGTCCACAAATACACAAGGATCGATCATCGGATCCATTCCCTCAATATATCCCTGTACTTTGAATCCCTCCGCAGGCTTGTCACTGGTAGCTACACCGATCTTCCAGCTATCATTCCAGTCTGTTTCGCTGGGATGAGGGAAGTAGAAATAGTAGGTGCCGTTTCTGTAAGCACAATCCGGAGCCCACATAAAACCTCCTTCTTTCCGTCCCCACGGCACTTGGTCGGAACTCAGGATTTCTCCATGATCCGTCCAGTTAATCATATCATCAGTCGAGAATACATGATAGCGGTCCATCAAGTCACATCCACGCGGAGGAGCAATGTCATGAGAAGCGTACACATACAATCTGCCATCTTCCCATACATGCGCTGACGGGTCAGCGGTATACATATGCCGAATAAAAGGATTCGGACTTTTCGTATCCAGCTTTGCACTAAATGCCACAGCTTTTTCCTTTCTTAAAATCTTAGCGGCTTCTCCCACCAATTTCAAATAATGATCGCTTTCCACGCCTTCTTCAAGGGGCACAAATGTACTTTTACCTACGGGAACCTTCTTAGCACATTTAAAGATGGCCGTCCCTTCATCTATTTCATCAAACATAGCCACGTAGATCATTTCAGCACCCGCCCGAATGGCTCCCATCAATTGCGTCCAAAGGAAAGAACCTTTATTGCGGGGAATAAACGAATTATGATCTTTCCCCTTCAGATTTCCCCATGAGAAACCGGGGAAGACCAGCGGAGCATAATCTACCTGATTCTTCTTTGCCCACTGAATATCTTCTTCCACCAGTTTCTGATACTTGGGATAAGTCGTTTCATTATAACGCCCTACAAACCAAGGCATCATGATATCACATTTTCGGATAAGCTCATGCAGGCGGGGATCTGATTCTGTGTCCCCATTCAGTGTACGCCACTGCGTAGGTACTCCAAGCATCACACTGAATCCCTGTGACTTCAAGCCGTCAATAATATGAGCGGCTTCTTTCAGCCCATAGCGACGATTATCATTAAATCCGACTCCCCAAACCGTAACCAGCGGTTTACCATTGTGATACAGATAAGAGGGGTTCTTTGCATGGTCTTTTAAAGAATAGCGTTCTGCTATTTCTGCTATGTCTTTCAGCAACAACTGCTCTTCTCCCGGTTGCATGCCGCTCAGGTCGTACATCACACAGATAGCCCGTTCGTATTTATTGGCAAATTTCATCGCTGAATTCAGTACTTTATTAAAGTGTTTCAATCCGCTTTCGTTCCGTATCTCCGTAATAAAACGCTGCATAAACACTCCGTCCAGTCCATACTCCTGCATCCATTTAAAATGTACATCAACCGTAGATTCATCATGAGAAGAAAAAACATAAGCCGGTTTACCGTCAGCAAAGGAAAACTCAGTCTTATAGAGTTTCTTATACTCCGACACTTCAGGCCAAAGGTCTACCGAGCATGACCCCGGACGAAAACCATTACGTCCATTATAATGATGCCAACCACGGCCCGAGCCGTCACCAGGGGTGTTGAACCACCCCTGATAACCTGCCATGACCAATCCTTTGTAAGAATTATACTGTTTCCCACCGGATTGTGCCATCACCCCTATTGAAAACAATAAACACACCAACAACCAATCAAACCTTTTTACCATGTTATTCTTTTATTTTTCATGTTATGTTATTACGTCTGCCAAAAAATATTTTTCAGCAAAGTAAAGGGGCATCCCTTAATAAATACCACAAAAACGAATTAATAATGACTTAAAATCGAATTAATTGAAGAAAAAGAAGAGTATTCGTAGAAATATTATACAGAAATATATAAATATCACAGATATAGTCCGCATTCTTCGTGCAGACTATCAGCCAAACAGGGCATTTATTATTTATGCGAATCAGTAGTTGGATTTTGTTCGTTTTCGATTCAGATTTGAATCAACCGCCGATTCGCATTAATAGCTAATAAAGCGAAACTAAGAATTAAGTCCGAAGATTATTCTTCTCCTGACCTCGTAAGGAACTCAGTTCAATGACACAAAAAGAGAAAGGAAGTAGTGTAGCGATAATTCATCGATTTACTTAGAAGATACAGAACTTTTCAACATCAGCACCAACATCTGTACGAAAGACATTGACTGATTATGCAGTAACTCCCGATCATTTATTAATAAATTCTTTCACCGTTTATTATAAACGTCCCCCAAGTTTATTATAAACTCGAATTTCGAACTTGCTGCAAGAAATATCAATTTTAGGCAACAAAAAGGGCCGCAATTCCCATAAAGAATCGCAGCCCTTAGCTTGTACCAGATTATCTGACAAGCATTACCCGAAGTGGGAATGCCTGCAATCTGTTATTATATAATACTTATTATCGCTCATTTTTTGTCTATATTATCAATGTTATTGAATTTTCTTCCGGTTTCTATTTACAAATATACAACATAAAAAGCGGTTTGTCAAGTCCTCCATGCTTCTTTCATACATCTGATTACAAATCGTACGGTTTTGGTTCAACTGCTGATTCACATTATTTACTTAAAATTCAAACAGATTTCTTGCGCAGTCGTATCCTTCCTCATAAAATTCCGTCAGTTTCTGTACATCCCGTTCAATCCGGTCCACCATCACCGGTTTCTGCGGACGGATAACGATGATCTTTCCTTCATCTTCCATCTGTTCCACCATTTCCAGCTGTTCATTGTAAACTGCACACCGACGACTCAATGCTTCACGCAACTTCGGATATTTCCGGTACACAAACGATGGAATACGGATATCTTTCGTGTCTTTCCGGTAACCACGATTACGGGTAAGTATAACCACATTACGGGTGTAACCGTCCGCAATAGCTCTCTGCAAGGGAATAGAGTCTACAATGCCCCCATCAAGCATCGGAACACCATCCACATAAGTGACAGGACAAACAAAAGGCAGGCTACTGGATGCCCGGACAATATCAATCACACGGCTTTTATCCCGTTTCTCTTCAAAATAGTTGGCTTCTCCTGTCATACAATTCGTGGTTACCATCACGAAACGTTCGGGAGAAGCAAAGTATGTATCATAATCATAAGGAAGAATATGTTCGGGAAATTCGTTGAAAAGTAAATCAAAGTCGAGAATGTTACGCTTCCTGAGCAGATGTTTCAGGCCGATATAATTGTATTTCTCCAGCAGGTCAATATTACTGAACTTGGCACGACCACGCTGACGGGATGCATACGACAAGCCGTTACAGGCTCCTGCCGATACCCCGATCGCATAAGGAAAACGAATATCATGATCCATTAAATAGTCAAGTACCCCACAAGTGAATACTCCCCGCATTCCGCCTCCTTCAAGTACTAACCCCGTATGTTCATCCAATTTCAAGTCTTTCATTTTTTTCTCCCTTATTCTTATTCCGACGAATAACCAGCAATGATGACAATTCCCGCATCACAAGCTCATCCTCGGATAATTTTGTATAGGAAAGATGGCTCATTACCAGCAATCCATCTCTCTCTTTGGTTACTAATTCTTCTACTCCTGCAAACCATACCACTACTATCTGATCAGCATAATGAGCCAACAAGTCATCTATGCACTGATGAAACTCTTCATCGTCCGTTTCAAAAAGGAAAAGGCGCACCGAATGACCGTTTTGCAACATTATATTCAGATACGAAAGTAGGAATACATCAATCATTCCTCCCAGAACAAAGCTAACCAGTGCTCCTTCCCGATAATTACGATTCACAAATACGGCAACAGGACATTTCACCTGTTCCATTATGTCATCAATCTTATCACGGAAGAGCGTCAGCCATAAAATAGCTCCCGGAGTTCCCGGCATTTCGGGACGGTAATGGCTACCGGCTCCTAAAAGCAACATATCAGGATGCTCTTTGCGAATAAAATGAATCATCTCCTGTACCAGCTTATCCGTCACCCGATAGTGATTGTCCACCTGAATATTCAGTTCGACAGCTCTTTGGTTGAGTAAAGCAAAGCTTTCGCTTTCATAATGCTGGGCATCCAACGGATTCAAATCCGTACCCACTGTATAATGCGCTGCAATCACATGTTCTTTCTTCAACTGCTTCCCGAATAACAAATCATAAATGGAAAGCAGACTGCGCCCGGACTCCGGGCGACCAAAACAAAATATAAGTTTGCGCTTCAAAGATAACTTTTCTTCCCGATGTACAAAGAAACGTTCGACTAAATGTAGCAGCGGAGTGGTCATAAAGGTTGTAACTAGCGCCATAATGACCAAAATTACGAAAATAGACGGGGGAAGAACTCCCATTTCGTAACCAATATTCAATGCCACCAACTCCATCAATCCGCGCGTATTCATTAAGGTACCCACTGTCAGACTATCCTTCCATGACTCACCCACCAGACGGGCAGCTATGGCACAGCCACCGAGCTTACCGACTATGGCCACTGTCACCAGCAGCAAACACACCATCCACAACTCCGGACTATTGATCAGACCTATCTCCGTACGCAAACCTGTGAAAGCAAAGAATAACGGTAGGAAGAAAACCAAAGAAATGTCTTCTACCTTTTCCATCATCACCTTTCGGAAACCCAGATTCGACGGCATCACCACTCCTGCCATAAACGCTCCGAACAAAGCATGAATACCGATAATCTCTGTCAGACAGGAAGAAATGATCAGAATCAACAGGATAAATGCCACAAACGTTTTATTGATCGCCTCCTTATTGGCATACACCTCTCCCACCTTTTTCAGAAACGGACGCACAACCAAAAACATGACTGCAATATACGCTACAGCCAATCCCACAGAATAGAGAGCACTGGCAAAGCTACCTGCCTTTGAAATAGCAATAACAACAGCCAGCAAACACCAGGCAGTCACATCATCATTGGCAGCAGAAGCAATCGCAAGAGTCCCCAAAGGAGTTTTGGTCATATTTCGTTCCTGAATGATACGCGCCAGCACGGGGAAAGCGGTAATACTCATGGAGATGCCTATAAACAAGGCAAAAGGCAGAAAGGGAGTATGATCGGCGGCATACGTTTCGTAAATCCAGTAAGAAGACAGGATACCCAGAAAGAAAGGTACTAAAATACCGGCATGACTGATCACCAGCGTTTCATTTATCTTATTTTTCAGCACACTGAAGTCCAGTTCCATACCGATAACAAACATGAAAAGGATCAGTCCGACCTGACTCAGCAATTCAAGATTGGTCAGTGAATGGACAGGGAACAGGAAATGAAAAGCTTCCGGGAAAAAAAGCCCCAAAACAGAAGGCCCCAAGACAATACCGGCTACGATTTCTCCAATCACCCCCGGCTGCCCGATAAGACTAAACAAATAACCGAAAAGACGCACCATCAACAACACGGCAATAATCTGAATAAGTAACGTCGTCAGCGGATGATGCAGATTATCTTGCATAAATTGTAGAAACATGGCAAAAGGCCCGTCTTGTACCGTGTTTAACGTGTTCGCAGCATGATGTGAAAACCTGTCGCCCTCTTCAATAGCAACATAAATCAACCCTCCAAACAGAAGGAGCATAAGTACATAAATAATATAATTCTTCCGGGCTTTATTCTGCATAAACTTGTTTTTTTGCTATTTGTTGCATAATTATAATAAAAACAAACGAAAAAGGCAGATAGTTTGGCAAAAATAGTAAATATTCAAACAAAATCTTGTTTTTTTGCTTCAATCTATGTAACTTTAGGCTAGCTTAATTGTTTTAAGTAGGAAATTCAAAAAAAGTCCTGCCCGCAGGCAAGCACCATGAGAATACAGTTTGAAATTAAAGAAAAGTTGCCGGAACTCATTGAGGAAATCCTGCATTCCGACAAATGGCAAACTTCCGTGAAGGAAGAAATCAGCGGTCGGACGACCGTCGTGATCCGAGACCAAGCGTATGGTTCAGAAGCAACGATTGAGATTTACGCTCAATCCATCGAAATTAAAACCGCATGGTCAAAGTACTTCTATCGTATATTCGTTGCCAACGATCTTGTCTGGTGTGAATATAACGGTGCCTATCGTGGACTATTGGAACAAGTGCTCCTGCCCACCATCACTCCTAAAGAAAGCCTGCTTGATTCTGATGTTACTGAAAGTTCACTTTATGGACGTGAACATAAGAAGTTAAGAGAGTATGCTGAAGACAACCTGAAGCTGAAACAATTCCGCCGGGAAAACTTCAACGAACAGAGGAATGGAACCGCAGCATTCGATCATCCTAAACGGGTTTATGATGAGTTTATAAAAGAAGACTATGTAGTGACACCGAAAAGCAATAAATAATAGAAAAGGGTACCGCTGAGGGTACCCTTTTCTATATTATAAATGCTCTCCCTATCCGCCAGATAAAGAAAGTACCCCGCCCGTTACTTCAATTTTGCCTTATAAGTCTTTTCCGAGAAAGTCAGATTCAGAAAAAAAGAAAGTTTCTGCTCTTTAAATCTCCCCGAAGTCACCTTCAGTTGATCTGTATATTTCACTCCTAAAGAAAGCGTACTGCGGCTACGAAACTCAAAATTAAGTCCGGTACTCAGATAATAATTCGTTGTCGTCTTATCATGCACTGAAATATATGAATTTCCCATACCTGCTCCAAGCAATAAACGTACCGGTTTACTATAAGGGTTCCCCAATGTATAGCTGCCTCCCAACATCAAACGATGTTGATTACGAAAACTTATACTGGAATGCGAAGACTCCAACCGACTCCAGTCAACAAACTTATAGTCGATGGAAGCCATCCAGCGCAACGTAGTGTAAGACGCTCCGAATCCGATAAACTGCGGCAAACAAGTGCGATACTTTTTTCCTTTTTCTTCAATGCTTCCGCTGGAACTGCTACTGCTCACCACATGATCATTATCCTGCATCAAGTCTTGAGAATATCCATATACAACTCCTGCTACCGCCGAACGGTAATGATCCAACTTATAGGTATACTGTAATCCGAAATCGGCATAAATCGTATGTTTATGCGAACTATTACTTTCTGTTGCACTCCCTTGAGTTTCTGTTTGTGAAATACTTCCTCCCACATAAGAAAAGTTAGCACCCAGTGAAAACCCTTTCCACAGTTCGTGCGCAACACTGATGCCCATTTTGGATAACCCTCCCTCACCTTGGAAAAGTGAAGTCACCGTACTTCCGTCCGTACCCGCCACATCCTGATCGAGCGATATGGCATACCCTACACTACTGACAGGAGCCATAAAAATAGCTCCATACCAACGGGGAGCTATACGGAATCCAACAGCCAAATTATTAAGATTGCCATTCAGAGAATGATTGCTCGCTCCTGACTGTGAATATTTCAGATAAGACCCGCTGACACCCAAATCGAAAAAGAAATACTGCGGCAATAATCCCGTTAAAGAAGCCGGATTGGCATCATTAATCACATTTTCTCCACGCAATGCAATACCAACTCCCCCCAAGCCTGAATAAATTCCGCCTTCTCCGGTAGACAATTCGCCGAGTCCGAACATGGAAACCGGAGAACTCGTCATATTTTGGGCAGCTACATTCAATAAGTTCGCACCTAGTATAAGGATAGATAAAACTCTTCTTTTCATTTCGTATATGTCTTATAATAAATAGTGAGTGATACATTATTATCATGGTCATTCACAGGGTGTTTGCTATCTCCCAGCACCACTCCCTGAACGGTATTATAAAAAGCATTGTCAGAGAGGAATATTTGCAGTTTCTCACGGCTCTCCCCCGCCGTCCCCAGATTATTCTGAATAAACGAGGTGATATCAAACGAATAGTGAGTATCTTCATAATAGACATTATCTTCCACCAGGCTTCCCGTTTGTACGGTATTTCCCGAGATGTCAGTAATGACACTCTGAGTGGCGTTATTCTGGTCTGCCGTATAAAGAGACAACGATTTCGGTAATGGATACTTTCCGTTATACGTACCCTTGATAGGATATAGCTTGAGTACTGCACTTTCAATGGAAACAAGCCTTCCGGTCTGATTCAGATTATTCAGATAGGGAAATTCGATATTGATATACATACCGGTCAGCCCTTGCAGATACACCTGATATTCGCTCTCGGAAGAAGGCAGTTCATAATCTGTTCCTGCCTTGAGATTCTCCAAAGGAGTATTAGTACGGTCATGTTCCACCTTGGTGTAGTTCAGTGAAGTGCTGGCATTGAACACTAAGGTCTGTTCCGTAGGCTTCTCTTTCAGTTCATGATAATAAAGGGTAATACAAAAACTCGAATCGTTCACCTGAAAGCCGTTAATGCACGTCCCGTTTTCATCGGGAATAAAAGCTATTCCTTTGAAGAAAGCCCGGAAACGATCCTGAGACTCCATACATTCATCATCTTCCAGCATTAAATTAAACCACTTCTTTCCCCATTCGTCAGGCAGGCGCGTTTCATGTAACTCGTTCCGATAGCCGGGTGTAGGACGTATAGAAACAGAACCAAGATGATTATTCTGATTATAGCTAACGTTGGTCTTATTAAACAGGTAACCGTTATCTTCCAGAGAGAGTCCTTGCGATAAACTATATAAGTCAATACGATGATAGACCAGTGTATCCCCCAGATAATCCCCGGAAGTATACCATTTGAACGTGATAGAGTCAAACTGATAGTCAGTAGTCTCATTAAGTGAGTGAGAAGGTACTTGATATTCTGCATAAAACGAAGTTTTTATTTCTCCGTAAAGATCATCCTTAAATCGCCCGATCTGACAGATCGTATCTCCCGAAGTTGCCAAAGAATCGGCTAATAATGTGCTCAGAGTCACCATACATGTATCTGTCACTACATTTATAAAAGAACTCTCTACCCATTTACTTCCAATGGAAGAAGATTCATCCCTACAGGAGAATATTGTACAAAATAAGAGTAATGAATAAAAAAGTGTAATGAATAGTCTCATAATGAATATTATTTTTGAGTTGCAAAGGAACCCCTTTAGGAAAGCATCCCCAAAATTAATCGACTATTTCCCGCTATTTATAGACTCGGTTTTGTTCGATAGAGAAAATAGGGCTATTTGTCGATATCTTTTTTATTCAACCGCATTGATAGCTACATTTGCCCCAAGTTTAAAACGTAATAAAACGAATGGAAATAATGAAAAAACTACAACTGTTATTAGTGTCAATAGCTATGCTATCCATGTTCTCATGTTCAGATGATGATGACGACACATTAGGTGTGTGGTATCGCCGTTCTGATTTCGACGGAAGGGCAAGAGAGGACGCAGCCGGATTTGTGATAGATAACCGGGGATATTTGTGCGGTGGATATCGGGGAAAAGACCAGCGGGAAAGAGACTGTTGGGAATATAATATCGATAACGACTGGTGGACGCAATGTGCCGACCTTCCCGAAGAGGCGGCGGCCCGGAACGGGGCTGTCGGATTTGCGATCAACTCCAAAGGATATGTGACTACGGGATATACCGTATACAGAGATGACGATCCACTACATACCGGAGGATATGCATATTTAAAAGATACATGGGAATATGAACCGGCAACGGACACCTGGAAACAGATGGATGACTACCCCGGAGATGCCCGAATCAACGCCATAGCCTTCGCTATCGGTAATTACGGTTATGTAGGCACCGGTCAGTCTAAAGATGATAAACAGACCAAGGACTTTTACCGCTTTGATCCGACAGCCGCTTCCGGCAGCCAATGGACTATCGTCAACGGATTCGGCGGTCAGAAAAGAACCGGCGGACTCTCCTTTATTATCGATAATGTCGCCTACATTGTCGGAGGAACAAACAATGGCAAGGATGTCGATGACTTCTGGAAGTTCGATCCCAGCAAAAGTGAAGAGAACAAATGGGTACGTCTCCGTGACATTACAGACCAGAGCAGTGACGACTACGATGACGATTACAAATCAATCACCCGCACCTACGGCTGTGCTTTTATTATAGACGATCAGGCATATATCACTTTAGGACAAACAGCCTCCGGTAGCTTCCGAAGTAATTACTGGATATACGATCCTGCTAAAGACTTATGGCGCAGCAGTGAAACGGAAGATGGTTTTGACTACACTCCTTTCAAAGGAAGTTCACGCATCAAAGCGGTTTGTTTCGCTACCGGCAGACGAGGTATTATCACTACCGGAGGCAGTAGCAGCTATTATTATGACGATACATGGGAGTTACATCCATATGAATGGGAAGAGAATGACTAAGAAAAAGATACTCGGATGCTCTGTTGCAGGAATATTGACAGTAATCGCTTGTCTGTCTTTTTCCAAAGCATCTTTTTCTAATACAGATTCTTCTGATCCTTCTTTTTCAATGGAAGTGATTGAGGTAAACGGAGGATATGGCTATCAAATATCTCACAACAATCATATAACGATTTTTCAGCCTTTCATACCCTGTATTTCCGGTAAAAAACCTTTCATGGAGAAAAGGGATGCCGAACAAGTCGGACAGTTAGTAATGAAACGGATGAAAAGCAGAGAGAATTATACTGTTACTCTCGATGATATAGAAAGTCTCGGAATCAAAATAAAATAAATGTAGAAAGAGGAAAAGGTGATCACATACGATTGCCTTTTCCTCTTTTTGTATAGTAGAGAAGGTGGGATACAGCATTTTCTACTCTTTTTTTATGCAAAATCTATGCAAGAATATGGAATTCCCCCAAGGAATCCATATCTTTGTAACCAAAACAATTTAATATTAATTTCATCAGAATGAAAAAGAGTATCCTTATCGCTGCCTTAGGCTTGTTCAGCCTGAGCGCAATGGCACAAGACGCAAAACCCGAAGAGGGCTTCGTTTTCACAACAGTGAAAGAAAATCCGATTACTTCTATCAAGAACCAGAATCGTTCAAGTACTTGCTGGAGTTTCTCTGCTTTGGGATTCCTGGAATCAGAACTACTACGTTTGGGTAAAGGTGAATACGACCTTTCGGAAATGTTCGTTGTACACAAAACAATGGAAGACCGCGGAACAAACTATGTACGCTATCATGGCGACAGTTCTTTCTCTCCCGGCGGAAGTTTCTATGACATCATCTATTGTATGAAGAATTACGGACTGGTTCCACAAGAAGCAATGCCGGGTATCATGTATGGTGATACACTGCCGGTACACAATGAACTGGACGCTGTTGCAGAAGGATACATCAATGCGATCGCCAAAGGTAAACTCACTAAACTGACTCCGGTATGGAAGAAAGGTCTTAGCGCCATCTACGATACTTATTTGGGAACGTGCCCGGAGAACTTCACTTACAAAGGCAAGGAATATACTCCGAAGACTTTCGCTGAATCGCTCGGACTGAAAGCTGAAGATTATGTATCACTAACTTCATATACACACCATCCTTTCTATTCTCAATTCGCTATCGAGATTCAGGACAACTGGCGTAATGGTCTGTCCTACAATCTTCCGCTCGACGAGTTCATGGCTGTAATGGACAACGCTGTAAAGCAAGGATATACATTCGCATGGGGTAGTGACGTCAGCGAACAAGGTTTCACCCGTGACGGTGTTGCCGTAATGCCGGATGCTGCCAAAGGAGCAGAACTTACCGGCTCGGATATGGCTCGCTGGACAGGTCTGACTGCTGCCGATAAACGCAAAGAACTGACTTCCAAACCGCTTCCGGAAATGGAAATCACTCAGGAAATGCGCCAGACAGCTTTCGACAACTGGGAAACTACAGATGACCACGGAATGGTAATCTACGGTATCGCCAAAGATCAGAATGGAAAAGAATACTTCATGGTAAAGAACTCTTGGGGTACAAGTGGTAAGTACAAAGGCATCTGGTATGCATCCAAAGCATTCGTTGCTTACAAAACAATGAATATCCTGGTACACAAAGATGCACTTCCTAAAGAAATTGCAAAGAAACTAGGTATCAAATAAAGATTCACTCTTATTTAAACATAAAAGCTCCGGAAGTTAAGATTACTTCCGGAGCTTTTATGTTTAATGATGTTCTCTTGTATACTGTAAATAGCCAAATACTTAAGAGAAACTCAACTTGCTGATATGTTCCGAAAATCTCTCCTTATAATTATCACCAACAGGAATATATGTATTTTTATCAAAGATGATACGAAGTCGGGAAACTTCGGTTATCTTACGCAGATTGACAATGTAAGAACGATGTACCCGCATAAAATACGTTGGAAGCCGTTCTTCCATTTTTTGAAGACTGGCAAGGGTTATGACCGGTTTATCCTCTCCTTCTATACAGATACGCACGTATTCGCTCATCCCTTCAATATACCGGATGTTTTTCACATCAATGCGCACCACTTTGTAGTCACTCTTTACAAACAAGGAATCTCCTTTGATCTGCGAACTATTTCCCAGTTCTCCCTGCTGTTCCAATAGCCGGTATTCGTACTGTTTTCGCGCCTTATCCGCTGCTTTCAGCAAATCCTGAAATTCAAACGGCTTCAACAGATAATCGACAGCATCCAGTTTGAAACCGTCTACCGCATATTCAGAATAAGCAGTAGTAAAGATCACCATCGGACGGCTGATTAAAGAGCGGATAAAATCCAGTCCATTCAAATCGGGCATATTGATATCCACAAATATCAAGTCTATCTCTTCGTCTGCCAACACCTTCATCGCCTCAAAAGCATCCTGACAGGACTTGACTAAAGATAGAAAAGGGACACGGGATATATAATCCGTTAATTGCTTCAATGCTAAAGGCTCGTCATCAATCGCTATACATTTCATTATAATAAAGGTATAATAAGTAATACATCAAATTTATCATCTTCCTCAGTAATGGAGAGGGTGTAGTCATTGCCAAACAACAGCCGCAACCGTTTGCGTATATTCTCCAAACCGATGCCGTGATGCTGCTCGTCAGACGAAGTCCCCGTACTATTGGTACATCTGAAAGCAAGACGGTTTCCTTCTTCCAGTTGCATTACAACATGGACAAATGACTCTTTCCTGTAGCTCACTCCATGTTTAAAGGCATTCTCCACAAAAGAAATAAAAAGTAAAGGAGGAATTTGAACTTCGGGCACTTCGAGAGGGAAATTCTTTTCAATAGAAACTTTCTCTGGATAACGCAAGCTCATCAAAGTGACATAATTCTCCAGAAACTGAACCTCGCGCAATAGCAGAATAGTTTTATTACTGGCCTCGTAAAGCACATAGCGCATAAGTTTAGAAAGTTCTACAATCGTACTCTTAGCCTTTCCCGTATCAATATCCACTAGTGCATGGATATTATTCAGTGTATTCATAAAGAAATGCGGATTTATCTGATACTTCAGATACTGCAATTCCGACTGTAAACGCTGGTGCTCCAGTTCTTTCAGCATTTCCTCATCACGAAAGGATTTAAAAAACAGCTTGACAGCAATATTAAACCCTACCATCAAAAAGGCAATTACACAATGAATAAGGTAACGGATGGTGAAGGGAGGAATGGGATAAAGAGTCGGTTTAGGGAAGCCGCCCGGTCGTTGCATTTTTTCCAAAGCCGGATCGTTTGCCCGAGGCGTTTCCCAATGAACAGACTCTTCCTGCCGAGCCTTCTCTCTCATCTTAATAATCTGGTCTCTCTGGATTTTTCCTTTACCCTTGCGAAGATCGCCATATCTGAATTCCTTTGGAAAACGCTCCATAGAGGGATCAGGAATAACCCAACAAGCAGTAGAGATTAGAAAAACCAAAGAAATAATATAATACCAGTACTTTTTCTTAAACAGGAAATACGGAACTAATCCATAATTATTCAACAGAAACAATACGAAAAAAGGAAGAATGCTCAACCACGAATCATAAACAATTACACGGATTTCTTCTTTTTCAAGTCCACCACTGACGGCAAAGTATCCTCCTATCAATGGGAGGAGAAAAATAACAGTCCAAATAGCCCCATAAATGCTCTGCTCCAGCAATTGTTGTTTACGCAGTCTTTCCATGCTTCATTGTTCCAAATTACTGATACAAAGATAGAATCGCTGCTTCATCTCCACAAATATAATCGACCAAAGGACTTATTTCAACGGTAAACTGCTGTTTTACCATCCTCCGGAGTATCCCCATTCATCATCGGTCTGACTACCGTCATCCATTAACATTCCCGATATTCCTGTGGAGTCATTTCCACATGTTTACGAAAATATTTATTGAAAAAGGAAAGATTATTAAATCCTAATGAAAAAGCAATTTCCTTTACAGGCAATCGGGTTGACTTCAATTGTGCCTTGGCATTCATGATAATAATTCCCGTGATAATCGCCAAAGGGCTATGCCCGCTGGCTTTACGGATAGCACCGGAAAAGTGAGCCGGAGTCACTCCGCACTTCTTCGCATAAAAAGAAACTTCGTGTTCCTGCGTATAATGAGTCATCAGCAACTGGATAAACTGGCGATAAAGTTCATGTTCCCGCTTGATAGGTTCGTTGGTAGTCGGCTTACAGCGTTTATACAACTCACCCACCCCCTGAAAGAATATAGTAAAAATAGACATTAATATTTCTTTGTTATCCAGTGTGTTCGGTAAAGAATAGGCACGGATAAGCAGGCTGAAAGCGTTTCGGTATAATTGCGCTACCTCTTCCTGTAATGTCATAATAGGGTTGTCCAAAATCATAGGAAGAAAATCCAGATAAGTCTCTACATAGCTCACACGGGAGATAAATTCCGAAGAAAAGCCCGCAAAGCAAACACGGGTATCCGAAGATACTTCGTGAATCTGTATGAATGATCCGGGGAGGACAGTCACAAAGTCATTATGGGTAATGGTATACTCGGACAGGTTGATAGTGGCACGTACAGTTCCCCGCGTGCAAAGAACAAAGACTCCCGCCTTTATATGGCAGGGAAAACGACCGTATTGATTCAGAATATCGCCGGTTATGCTGTCATCTGTAACAAAATCGACCGGAAGGTCAAACTTGGGAAGAGCATCATCTATGATCATAATTAAGAAATTTAGTTCCACAAAGATATCTTTTTCCATTCGAATTTCCTCCAAGTCCTTTATTAAAATATGAAAAACAGAACATCTATTATTTAAAAGAGAACATTACAATTATCTATTCAAATACACGTGCATATAAAATAGTTAAAATAGAATATCGAATACCAAGAATAGAGCTTGATGTAGAAACAATATTAACCGACATTTGCAATGTTTTAATAAATACGTTGAAATAAAAACAAAAAAGAGAATGAAAACATTACGAAAACTATTTTATGTAGCTTGTACAACATTCTTCCTTGCATCTTGCGAAGAAACCTACAATGACAAGCTGTTCTGGCCGGGAGAACTCAGCCAGGAATATGGCTCGTATATCAAACCATCCACTCTGGACCTGACCTACAGCGGAGAAAAGTTAATCGGAAAAACCGTCAACTTTCAGACGGAAGACAGTAAAAAAGGAACATTGACATTAAACGATATCATTCCGGGAGAAAAAGAGACATCATTCCGGATAAACTTATCAGAGCAGGAAGACAACTATACGTTCAGCGGAGAAACAGTTTCGTGCGCGGGAGCAACTGTGAAATACGCCGGCTCCATTACTCCGAAAACGATGAAACTGGATTTGAATGTAACGATGCCGCAAAATCAATGGATAAAAACTTATCAGATGAGCGAACTGACACGCGGCAGAGGAAAAGATGTCGTACGCAATCAGACAACCGGCGAATATGAATGGGGAGAGTCGGACAATCAGATACTGACAGCAGCCCTTTATACCGACATGGATTTAGAGATGGTAAAGGATGCGGGAAGTTTGTACGCAACCGTATCCGTTATTATAAAAGGCATGGGAGGATACCTCTTACCGCAATTACTCAAAAGTGTCACTTTGGAATCCGACGGAAACATTACGGCCGAATATACATCGGACGAACTGCAATTGGGGGAACAGAAGTTCAGCGAAATCGACATGGATAATCCCGCATCCCAGCAACAAGTCATTAATTTCATTATGATGAAGTTAATGTTCAATACATTGTCTGCCGATGATATTACTGCCGCAACCCAGGGACGCAATTATGCAGAGTCTCCCCGGGGACTGGCTTTCTGGTATCTGAAAAATGACCTTCTCTATGTCAAACTGAACCTTCCGGGCATTATCAGCCTGGTCATGCAAGGGCAGGGACAGACGGTCGATGCTCATCTGATAGCAGGCATTGCAGATGCTATCCTGAAATCCAATCCTTTCTTACTGAAGACTCTACTGGGAGTTGTGAGCGAATCATTGGACAACTCTTTATTATCTATGATCGCCAATATGGATCACCAAAGTTTTCAGATGTTCTTCTCATGGATAAAGGAAGGCATCCCCATGCAGATAGAAAAGGAAAACGGACATACGCATATCTATCTGAACAGGGAAGCGCTGAGTCCTCTCATTGCCTTCATCCCCCATCTTCAGCCAGTGATGGAAGGTATTCCTAACTTCGGTCCGATGTTGTACAATTCCTATTTAGGTCCACTGTATGACAACTGGTCTATCATCACCCAACTGGACTTGGGACTCGACCTGACAGACAAAAACGAATGAGACTTTCCACCAGAAAAAAACATAAATTACAGAAACAATGAAGAAACTATATATTCTGACATTATTCATCTGCCTTGCCGGATTCGGGACTAGTTTTGCCCAAACGTTGAAAGGGCATATATATGACGCCAATACCAATGAACCTTTGGTTGGCGCAGCGGTAACGTACAAATTACACGGCAATCAAGGAACCGTGTCCGACATAAACGGAGCGTATGAAATCAAACTTCCGGAGGGAGGTGTCGACCTTGTGTTCAGCTATATCGGTTATGAAGACGTTCTGATGCCCATTGTTATCGGCAAACGTGAAGTAATCACTAAAGACGTGTACATGAAAGAAAGTACCAAGCTGCTGGAAGAGGTAGTGGTAAGCGCCGGACGCTTTGAGCAAAAGCTCAGTAATGTCACCGTATCCATGGACTTGGTGAAAGCGGGCGATATCGCCCGTCAGGCACCGACAGATATCACTTCTACTCTCCGCACGCTGCCCGGCGTGGACATTGTGGACAAACAGCCTTCCATGCGTGGCGGCAGCGGATGGACCTACGGAGTAGGTGCCCGCAGCCAGATTCTGGTAGACGGAATGAGCACCCTAAATCCAAAAACCGGAGAAATCAACTGGAACACCGTACCTCTAGAAAACATCGAACAGATAGAAGTAATCAAGGGAGCCTCATCCGTTTTGTACGGTTCGTCTGCTCTCAACGGTATTATCAATATCCGTACCGCCCGTCCGGGATTGACACCGAAAACCCGCTTCAGCGCCTATATCGGTATATATGGCGATGCCGAGAATGACGAATACCAATGGAGCGACAAGAGTTTCTGGAAAGACGACAAGTATTCCGTCAAACCCATCCTGCGCGGAAACCTTCTCAGCGGCATACGAAACCCTATTTATGAGGGATTCGATCTCTCCCACTCCCGCCGTATCGGCAACTTTGACGTCAGCGGAAGCATTAACCTCTTTACCGATGAAGGATACCGGCAGCAAGGATATAACAAACGTTTCCGCATGGGCGGCAACCTGACTTATCATCAACCGGACATGGGTATGAAGATATTGAACTATGGTCTAAATGTTGACTTTCTTTCCAATCAGTACGGAGACTTCTTCATCTGGAGATCACCAACAGAAGTTTACAAACCTTCTCCTTTCACCAACATGGGGCGCGAAGAAAACAACTTCCACATCGACCCGTTCATCAACTACGTAAATCCGGAAAACGGAACGTCACACAAGATCAAAGGACGTTTCTACCATAGTGCCGACAACATAGTCAAGCCCAGTCAGGGAGCATCCATCACTGATATTCTTGGGAATATGGGAACGAACGCCCAGACTATACAGAATATAGCAGGCGGCGATTACAGTTCGCTCTACCCGGCATTGGTCGGCATCGGTTCCGGTCTGATCAACAATAATCTGGAAGATGCCATGAACGGGGTATTCACTTCCTTGGGCAACATCTTCCCCAACGCCACCACCGCCGATTATTGTGACCTCATCTCGTGGGTGATGGACAACGGACTGCCAAGTGACCTGATGAACGGCATACAAAACGGACAAGTCCCCAGTGATCTCATCCCCTGGCTATCCAACGTAATGAATCCGACCCGAAACAACGCTAAGACAAAAACGGACAAGAACTATAATTATTATCTTGACTACCAATTCAACAAGAAATGGGACGGCGGCGCACAGATCACTACCGGAATGACTTACGAGCACGTCCGCTACAATTCTTCCATCATGGATCAGGTGTACAAAAGCGATAATGTAGCCGCCTTCTTCCAGTACGACCAGCGCTTCTGGGACCGCCTGAGCGTATCGGCAGGGGTACGAGCCGAATATTATCGTGTGAACAACCATCACCGTGAAGCAGAAACGAAAATATTCGGAGCCAAAGTTCCGTTCCGCCCCGTGTTCCGTGCCGGACTGAACTATCAGTTAGCCGATTACAGCTTTATCCGTGCCAGCGCCGGACAAGGTTACCGCAACCCGTCCATCAACGAGAAATATCTCCGCAAGGACATCGGAGGAGTAGGTATCTATCCGAACCTCGACATCAAACCGGAGAAAGGTTACAATGCCGAACTGGGATTCAAGCAAGGATACAAGATCGGCAACTTCCAAGGATTTGTAGACGTAGCCGGATTCTATACCGAGTACAGAGACATGGTTGAATTTCAGTTCGGACTGTTCAATAACGCAGACTACAGCATGATCAACAGCATCAGCGATGCCATCCAGATGGTGACGGACGGCAAAGGTTTCGGTATCGGAGCACAGTTCCACAACGTATCGAAAGCGCAAATCTACGGTATGGAGATTTCGACAAACGGCGTTTATGACTTCAACAAGAATACGAAACTATTCTATAATCTGGGATATGTATATACTGAGCCCCGCGATGCCGACTACAAGGAACGTAATGAAATAGAAGATTTATACACCGACGCCCTTCAGATGAAGGAGAAGTCGAATACAGGCAAATATCTGAAATACCGCCCGAAGCACAGCTTTAAAGCCACGGTCGATTTTCAATGGAAGCGTATCAATCTGGGTGCCAACTTTGCATGGAAGAGCAAGATACTGGCAGTGGACTACCTCATGATGGACGAACGTGAAAAGCAACAACAAGACTTAATGGACTATGTACGCACGATCCTCTTCGGAAAATCGAGAGGAGAAACACTGGCTACTTACTGGAAAAAACATAATACAGACTATGCCACCGTTGACTTGCGCTTCGGGGTAAAAGCGACCAAAGAAGTCGCCTTCCAATTCATGGTCAACAACCTGTTGAATAAAGAATACAGTTACCGCCCGATGGCAGTAGCCGCTCCCCGTACTTTTGTAGTGAAAATGGACATCACATTCTGAAAAACTCACTTAGATTACTGGTTAAATCTGTCGGGGAGACTTCCCCGACAGATTTTTTTATATACATCCACACAGAATAAAGCCTCAGCTCCCGGATGGCCGGCAACAGAACCAATGAAACGAACAAGCAGCAACGTATATTAACACAAAGAGAAAAATATTCACCGCCAACCTACCGCTTCTTTGTGATTTTTGCTTATTTTTGGCAACTAGTATAACACATACAACAAAACACCACTTTTAATGAAGAGGAATATCTATATATTATTTACTATAGGTCTGTTTATCTGGATTCTCCCCTCACATTCAGTAAACCTGAATACCGAACGACTGTCCAATTTGAAACGCCTGATAGAAAACAACATTGCGTACGATTCCATCGCGCCGATAGACAGCGTTATCGCCTGGGGACAGCAACTGAGCCCTATACTGGAAAAGGAAAACAAGATGGAACTGTCTTTCAGCATCCGGCAACTGGTGGTTTACATCTACTCCCTGCGCGGAGACATCGGGAAAGCAATCGACGAAGCGCGACAAATGTACGAAAAAGCAGAAACGATGAGATATGATTTAGGAATAGCCCTTTCGAGCGCAGCTATCGGAGATGCCTATTTCTGCTCCAATATGCCCGAAGAAGCCACTGATTCTTATAAGGAAGCCATCCGTTATCCCGCCTCGCCTTCGGAGAACAACCATTATAAAGAAATGACTATCCTGAAACTTATACAGGTGCTTATTCTGACTCAAAGGACAGAGGAAGCAGAGAAATACAGAAAGATACTTTCCGAATCAAAATCCATACAGACCCATCAGACACTGCAATTTCTGACACTTGCTACAGATGTTTCTTACTATATCCAGAAAAACGATCTGCGCAATGCGAACAACTGCCTGCTGCAAGCAGAGCAAATCTACCTTTCGGACAGGCAACCTTATTATCGCACCACCTACAATTATATGCAAGGACGATATAACGAAGCAACAGGGAACTACAATCTTGCATTACAATATTACAATGAGATTCTGACCGGCATCCGGCAAAAGACGCGCTCCATCATCTACCTGCAAGTAGCTTATGCCAAAGCGAATTTACTGATAGAAATGGGCAGTAAAGTAGAAGCGGCGCATCTGTATGAAGAAATCAGTATCGTCACCGATTCGGTAGTCGCTCCCAGCTATGCACACCGCATCAACAGCCTTCGGGCATCTTATGAGGAAAACCGGATGAAAGTAGAGAATAAAGCCGAGTTCAACCGTATTTTCATGGGCGGCATTTTAATAGGAGTCATAGTGCTGGGCATCATGATTTACCTCGTGATACACATATTAAAACAAAACAAGAAGATAGCGGAATCCAAAATCCGCATGGAGCAATCACGACTCAACGCCGAGAATGCCATGCAGACCAAAAGTCTTTTCCTCTCCAACATGAGCCATGAGATACGGACTCCGCTGAGTGCCCTCTCCGGCTTCTCCAGTCTGCTGACCGAGCAGGCACTCGACGCCGAAACACGCCGCCAATGCGGCGACATCATCCAGCAAAACTCCGACTTGTTGCTAAAACTAATAAATGACGTAATCGACCTTTCCAATCTGGAGATCGGAAACATGAAGTTCAACTTCACCTATTGTGACGCTATCGCCATCTGCAATAACGTAATCGATACCGTCAACAAAGTAAAGCAGACACAAGCCGAGCTCCGTTTCAACACATCGCTGGCTTCCCTAAAGTTATACACTGACGATTCACGCCTGCAACAGTTACTGATCAACCTATTGATCAACGCCACGAAGTTCACCCCGCAGGGAAGTATCACGCTGGAAGTCCGTCAGGAATCGGAAGAATTTGCGCTCTTCTCCGTCACCGACACCGGTTGCGGAATCCCACTGGAAAAGCAAAGTTCCATTTTCAACCGCTTTGAAAAACTGAACGAAGGAGCACAGGGAACCGGACTCGGCCTCTCTATCTGCCAACTGATCATTGAACGGATCGGCGGCAGCATATGGATAGACCCTGCCTACACCACCGGATGCAGATTTTATTTCACCCATCCCATCAACCCCACAAAAGAAGGAAAGGAGGCACAGTCATGAAACGGTTATGGATATTCTTCATACTGATCGTACTGGCAGGAGGAACCGGCAAGGCTCTCTCCAGCAATAACGAAGCTGCCAAAGACAGTCTGCTTCAGATACTGGACACTTTGCCGGCCGATTCTTCCCGGCTGGAGATGCTTTATTCACTCGCTTATCTGGACCCGATGTCACCTTCCTGCGTCTACTATCTGGGAAAATTATTGGAGGAAGCTACCACACAGGACAACAAGTATTATCAGTGTCTTGCTCTGTATGCCCATGTCGTTTATTACTTCAACCACCAAGACGAAGAAAACACAGTCATCTGGATGGACAAGCTCTCTCCGGTTGCTTTAAAAAACAACTCCTACAGCTTATACTTCGAAGGAAAAAGAGCAGAAATAACCATACATATCATAAAGCATAAAATAGAATATAGCATCACCCAAGCCGAAGAGATGTTTAAACTGGCACAAAAGTTAAACAATCCCCAAGGAATGTCATCGGCCAAACTATGCCTGATGACTGCTTATATGATGACCGCCCGCTTTAAAGAAGGCGAAGAGGCCGGATTCGAAGCCTACCGCCTTCTGCCACCCACCGCCTCCCTGGAATCGCGCAAAAGCGTGCTCCAAGAAATAGCCTTATCTTGTTCCGCCACTAGAAACAAAAACTTCCTGAAGTACCTGCAGGAATACAAGAAAGTGCTGGACGCACTATCAGAAGCAAAGCAGACGCCCAAAGCATACAGCTACCTGTTATTGGAGTCTCTCTATGCCGACTATTATCTGAATGAAGGCACACTGGACGAAGCCCGCCCCCATCTGAAAAAGATGGATGAATACTTCTCTCCTACCACTTACATTCCTTGCCGGGGATTATATTATAATGTGTATTCCCATTATTACCGGATTACCAAAGAATACGAAAAGGCCCTGTCATACTCTCAAAATGCTATCGAACTCCTGTCCGAAGTATCGGACAACGAAGGGCTGAACTACAAAATAGAACATGCAAGCATTCTTACAGAGGCGGGACAGGCGGATGAAGCAATCCCGTTATTCCAAAGTTTGCTGGCGAAAAAAGACTCATTCTATCGGGCACTATCCATCTCGCAGACGAATGAAATCTATCAGATGCGCAACATGGACAACCTGCTTCTTGAAAAAGAACAGTACAAAGCAATGGTTCATTATGCCGGACTGACTCTGATAGCCATCGCACTGCTTATCCTGATTCCGTCTACCATACGTATCTATTATGTACGCAAGAAGTTGAGGAAAGAAGAAGAGGAAATCCGCAAGATGAGCCAGATTGCGGAAGAAGCGAACGAAGTAAAAAGCCGCTTCCTTGTTAACATGAGCTATAACATACGCATCCCGTTGAATAACGTCTTAGGGTTTTCTCAACTCATGACTACAGATCCGGAAAGCATGGATGCCGACCAATGGAAAGAATATTCGGAGATTATCCAGACCAACTCCGCCGAACTGATACAACTGGTGAACGACGTGCTCGACCTCTCCAGACTGGAGGCCGGAAGAACGAAATGGCAGATACAGGAGCACGAAATCATCTCCTTATGTTCGGACGTTCTCGGTATGGTACGCATGAGATGCGGAGATAAGATACAGGTTGACTTTCATACGGAAATAGAAAGCCAGCCGTTTCAGGTAGACACCGCCCGATTCACACAATTGATTCTCAGTACACTGATCTACACAGACCCGTGTGAAGAGAAAAGGAAAGTGTCTTTCTATCTGGAACGTGACATGCAACGGGAACTATTTGTCTTTCGGGTAGTCAACAGTCCGTTAGCCGATCCGACCCTGCAAACACAAAAAGCAGAAGTACGCCATAGCATCAACCGTCTGACAATCGAATATTTCAAAGGTACATATACGATTGAACCGAATACTCCGGAAGGTCCCGTACTGACTTTCACATATCCTTATTCCAAAACAAATAATATCTAATCATATGACCAAGAATCTGATCACACGAAAAATACAATTCTTATTTCTCATCGGAGCTATCCTGCTAGCGCCCTCTATCGCACGTGCTTCCGCCGTTACGGCTTCCGTCGACAGTCTGCAGAATCTCTTGCAAAACGACACGGATGCCAGACAACGGGCCATTATCTATATCCATCTGGCGGATATCCACGTAGACAGCCTCAACATTTCCTCCCAATATTGGGACAAAGCCCTCACCGAGGCCGCAAAAGCCAAAGACGAATATATGATGAAGCTCGCACTCGATAATCTGATACAACGATATGCTTCCAAAAACAAAGAGAAGGTAGAAAAGTATATAACCTTCGCCCGACAATATCTGCCGGAAGAACACAACACCCTTTTCCGGTATTACTTGTATTGTTACAACATCTGGGCGGAAATGCGAAAGAACAATTCGCTGGAAACAATCGAACAGGAACTGGACAAGCTGAAAAAGGAAAATCACGGACAAATGACACCTGAAGAACAAATTCAATGGGAATATCTGACCGGAGTATCACTCGATTATTCAGCGGTACTGACACATTCATACAATGAAGTTTCCAAAGCCATTCCATACGTAGAGCGCGCACTGGAGATACTAGCCCCTTATCCTTTGCAAGACAGGGTGCACTTCGAAATATTGTGCCACTACGAACTGGCAGACTTGTATACAACTGTTGAAAACAAGAAGGCAGTAGACGAAGTGAACAAAATGATCGAGCTACACAAGCAATGGAATCATCTGAATACGACTTTCGACCGGAGATTTCTGGACGAATCACATTACTACATGGCTAAATATTCGCAGATTATTTTCATGGCAGATCTTATTTCGAAAGAAGAGATAAAGGACTATTATCAGAAATATATCCAGATAGCAAATAAAAAGAAGGTTGTAAAAAGCACTTACGAGACGACAGCAAGATATTATCAGACAATAGGCGAATACAAAAAGGCAATAGCCTACATTGATTCCGCCACTCAAACAGACCATTTCCAACCAGTCAACCTCGTTCCCATACTCAATGCGAAAGCCGGTCTGTACTATAAACTGAATGATTATAAAAACGCATATCTGACTTTAAAAGAAAGCAATAAGAACCGGATGTCGGATAAATCACAAAAAAGAGAGCAACAAATGATCGAAATGCAAACCCGCTTCGACGTCAACAAACTGGAACTAGAAAAGAGCAAACTCGCCAACAAAAACAAACAAATCGCACTGACCGGTACTTTTATCTTATTACTGGCAGCAATCGGATGGAGCATCTATCAGCGAACGATGGTAAAACGGCTGAAGAAAATGCACTGCGCACTAATGACCGCGCACGAAGAAGTCAGAAAACAAAGCATGAAAGCCACCGAAAGTGAGAAGATGAAAACGGCTTTCCTCAACTCTATCTGTCATGAAATACGTACTCCGCTCAATTCAATCGCCGGATTCTCCGAACTGATCTTCGATGAATCTTTAGACACGGCCACCAGACAAGAATTCCGGCAGTTGATACAAAGCAATTCTACCGCGTTAGCTTCTTTGATGGACAATATGCTGGAACTGTCTCAGCTTGTCAGCTCCGAACTGCCTCTTCCTGTGGAGTCTACCGACGTATACGGACTATGTGTTGAAGAAATGGCCAAACTTAAGGAAACTCTGTCCAAGCCGAACATCGAATGTATCATCACAGGCGATAAAGACGGAATGACGGCACAGACAAACGCCTTTTATCTCTCCCGTGTGATTGGCAATTTACTAAGTAACTCCGCCAAGTTTACAGAAAGCGGAACAATCACACTGACCTGCAGCATCGACAAAGAAAAAGGACAACTGGTTATCTCCGTCACCGATACGGGCATCGGCATCCCTGCCGACAAGCAGGAATGGGTGTTCGAACGTTTCACCAAAGTAGATGACTTCAAACCGGGCACCGGACTTGGCCTGTACATCTGCCGCATCATCATACAACGGCTCGGAGGGCAGATCAGAATAGATACCGGCTATACTTCCGGCTGCAAAATGGTGGTTACTCTTCCCGTTTAACCACCTGTCCGAATGCTTTTTCTGTTTACGGGTCCTTTCAGATTCGTCAACAATTCGTATCTTTGCCGCCCGAATACAACAAAGTCGTCAAAATGAAAAAACGAATTTTACTCATTGCACTCTTATTTTGCTCCGTTTTAGCACAGGCACAGGATGTTTTTGTAACAGCGGATTTTGTCAGCAGCTACATTTGGAGAGGTATGGACAGCGGTAACGCCAGCGTACAACCGTCATTGGGCGTCAACTGGAAAGGACTGACTGCCTACGTCTGGGGTTCGACCGAATTTCGCCATAAGAATAATGAAATAGATTTGTCATTGGAATACGAATACAGGAATCTGACCTTATACGCCAACAACTACTTCACGCAAACGGAAGAAGAACCTTTCAAGTACTTCAATTACAGTTCACACTCCACCGGACATACTTTTGAAGTCGGTGCCGGATATATGATTAGTGAAAAGTTCCCGCTTTCAATCAGCTGGTACACCACATTTGCGGGGAATGATTACCGCGAAAACGGGAAACGTGCGTGGTCCAGTTACTGCGAACTCAGTTATCCGTTCAGTATAAAGAAGGTGGACCTTGCCCTTGAAGCAGGCTTTACCCCTTGGGACGGCATGTATTCCGATAAATTCAACGTTGTCAACATCGGACTTTCGGCCACCAAAGAACTAAAGATTACCTCTACTTTCTCTTTGCCGATCTTCGGAAAAGTGATCGCCAATCCTTATGAAGAACAAGTCTACTTTGTAGTCGGCCTTACCTTATAACCCAAGCATATATAGCTTTCAGTAGTTTCCACCGCTTGAAACTACAGTTTCATCACCTTGAAACCAGAGTTTCTACAGCTTGAAACTTTAGTTTCTGCGGCTTGGAACTAAAGTTTCTGCAGCTTGGAACCATTAGTTTCAAGGCTTTGGAACCATTGGTTTCAAGGCTTTGGAACTATAGTTTCATCGCATGGAAACCAACTAGACTAAGGCATTCCTGAAATCGCCTGTATATAGAATAAAAACAAGAGCCGCCATCCCTTGTTACTTTACCTGCTTTTTATCCGTTGTCCCTCTATCGCATTGTGACGGCAACATCTTCTGTCACGCTGCTGTCACCACTTGCTGTCACCAGATGAATCATTTATACTCAGACAGTTACCCTTCGAACGGTGACGGTGACAGATGTTTTTATAAAAAACAATTCCTATGGTAGTGTCTCTTTTCCCCATTCCCATCCCCCTTCTCCCCCAAACCGCCATAGGACTATGGCTAACCTCATAAACTTGCCCTTATTTGCTCAAAAAACTTAATAATGTGCATTTTTTACTCGGTTTTCTTGTCAGAACCAAGTGTTTGAGTAAATTTGCACGCTGATAGTTAACCGGATAGTTTGGATAGCAAGATTATTACTACTTGACTACTGGCTGCTAATGTGTAGAAATACTAATACTAAAATTAATAGCATGAGTTTGAAAATTGTTGTATTGGCAAAACAAGTTCCCGACACACGTAACGTTGGGAAAGATGCCATGAAAGCCGACGGAACTATTAACCGTGCGGCACTCCCTGCCATCTTCAACCCCGAAGACCTGAATGCCCTTGAGCAAGCTCTTCGTCTGAAAGATGCTCACCCAGGCTCTACCGTAACCATTCTGACAATGGGACCGGGACGCGCTGCTGATATTATTCGTGAAGGACTTTTCCGTGGTGCCGATAATGGTTATTTGCTGACTGACCGCGCTTTTGCCGGTGCAGATACGCTGGCTACAAGCTACGCTCTGGCAACTGCTATCCGCAAAATCGGTGAGTGCGACATTATAATCGGCGGTCGTCAGGCTATCGACGGTGATACGGCACAGGTAGGTCCGCAGGTGGCAGAAAAACTTGGATTGACGCAAATCACATACGCTGAAGAGATTCTGGAAGTAGGTGACGGCAAAATCAAAGTGAAACGTCACATCGACGGCGGCGTTGAAACAGTAGAAGGTCCGCTGCCCATCGTTATCACAGTCAACGGTTCGGCTGCTCCCTGCCGCCCGCGTAACGCCAAGCTGGTACAGAAGTACAAACACGCCAAAACCGTTACGGAAAAACAACAAGGTAACCTCGACTATACCGACCTGTATGACAAGCGCGATTACCTCAACCTGCCCGAATGGAGCGTAGCCGACGTTAACGGCGACCTCGCCCAATGCGGTCTGTCCGGTTCGCCGACGAAAGTAAAAGCCATCCAGAACATCGTGTTCCAGGCTAAAGAGAGCAAAACCATCAGCGGCAGCGACCGTGATGTGGAAGAACTGATTGTTGAACTGTTAGCTAACCATACCATCGGATAATCATGAATAACTTATTTGTATATTGCGAAATAGAAGAAGGCATCGTCGCAGACGTCAGCCTGGAACTTCTGACAAAAGGTCGTTCGTTGGCTAACGAACTCAACTGCCAACTCGAAGCAGTAGTTGCCGGCACCGGCCTCAAAGAAATTGAAAAGCAAATCCTTCCTTACGGAGTAGACAAACTCCACGTTTTCGATGCTGAAGGACTTTATCCTTATACTTCACTTCCTCACACTTCCATCCTCGTAAACCTCTTCAAAGAAGAACAGCCGCAAATCTGTCTGATGGGTGCTACCGTTATCGGCCGTGACCTCGGCCCGCGTGTTTCTTCGGCTTTGACCAGCGGTTTGACTGCCGACTGTACATCCCTTGAAATCGGTGACCACGAAGATAAGAAAGAAGGAAAAGTTTATAAGAACCTGTTGTACCAAATCCGTCCGGCATTCGGCGGTAACATCGTTGCAACCATCGTCAACCCCGAACACCGCCCACAGATGGCAACCGTTCGCGAAGGCGTGATGAAGAAAGAAATCGTTTCTCCGGCTTATCAGGGAGAAGTGATCCGCCACGACGTGAAGAAGTACGTAGCCGACACAGACTATGTGGTCAAAGTAATCGAACGCCACGTAGAAAAAGCGAAGAACAACCTGAAAGGCTCTCCGATCATCATTGCCGGTGGTTATGGAGTAGGCTCGAAAGAAAACTTCGACCTGCTGTTCAGTCTGGCAAAGGAACTTCACGCCGAAGTAGGTGCAAGCCGTGCCGCTGTTGACGCAGGTTTTGCTGAACACGACCGCCAGATTGGTCAGACAGGTGTAACGGTTCGTCCGAAACTCTACATTGCTTGTGGTATCTCAGGACAAATCCAGCATATCGCCGGTATGCAGGAAAGTGGTATTATCATCTCTATCAACAACGACCCGGATGCTCCGATCAACACGATTGCAGACTATGTAATCAACGGAACCATCGAAGAAGTTGTGCCGAAGATGATTAAGTATTATAAACAGAATAGCAAGTAAAGAAAGATGGCTAATTTTTACACAGAAATACCGGAACTCAAGTATCACTTGAACAATCCGATGATGAAACGTATTTGCGAACTCAAAGAACGCAACTACAGAGATAAAGATGAATTCGACTACGCTCCTCTGGATTTTGAGGACGCACTGGACTCTTACGATAAAGTATTGGAGATCACCGGAGAAATAACAGGCGAAATTATCAACGCAAACGCTGAAGGCGTTGACGAAGAAGGTCCTCACTGCGCCAACGGACGGGTAGAATACGCTTCCGGCACTAAAGAAAATCTGGACGCGATGGTCAAAGCCGGTCTGAACGGAATGACAATGCCACGCCGTTTCGGCGGGCTGAACTTCCCGATCACTCCGTACACCATGTGTGCCGAGATCGTTGCTGCCGCCGATGCAGGTTTCGGAAATATCTGGTCTTTGCAGGACTGTATCGAAACACTGTATGAATTCGGAACTACCGACCAGCACAGCCGTTTCATCCCCCGCGTATGTCAGGGTGAAACCATGTCTATGGACCTGACCGAACCGGATGCAGGTTCCGACCTCCAGGCAGTAATGCTGAAAGCTACTTACAGCGAAAAAGACGGTTGCTGGCTGCTGAACGGTGTGAAACGTTTCATCACCAACGGCGATGCAGATATCCATCTGGTACTTGCCCGTTCGGAAGAAGGAACGAGAGACGGTCGCGGTCTGTCCATGTTCATCTATGACAAGCGTCAGGGTGGTGTGGATGTACGCCGTATCGAACACAAGCTGGGTATCCACGGTTCTCCTACCTGCGAATTGGTTTACAAGAATGCCAAAGCCGAACTTTGCGGTGACCGCAAACTCGGTCTGATCAAATATGTAATGGCATTGATGAACGGTGCCCGTCTGGGTATCGCCGCACAATCTGTAGGATTGAGCCAGGCTGCTTACAATGAAGGACTGGCCTATGCCAAAGACCGCAAGCAGTTCGGAAAAGCAATCATCGACTTCCCTGCCGTGTATGACATGCTCGCCATTATGAAAGGTAAGCTGGATGCCGGCCGTGCGCTGCTTTATCAGACAGCCCGCTACGTAGACATCTACAAAGCACTGGACGACATCTCACGCGAACGCAAGCTGACTCCGGAAGAACGTCTGGAACAGAAGAAATACGCAAAGTTAGCCGACAGTTTCACTCCGCTTGCCAAAGGTATGAACTCCGAATATGCGAATCAGAACGCTTACGACTGTATACAGATTCACGGAGGCTCGGGCTTCATGATGGAATATGCCTGCCAGCGCATCTACCGCGACGCACGTATCACCAGCATCTACGAAGGTACCACCCAGTTGCAGACTGTAGCCGCTATCCGCTATGTAACCAACGGTTCTTACCTTGCTACGATCCGCGAATTCGAAACAGTACCTTGTTCACCGGAAATGGAACCGCTGATGTCACGTCTGAAGAAGATGGCAGACCTGTTCGAAGCCAGCACCAACGCCGTTAAAGAAGCACAGGATCAGGAACTGCTCGACTTCACAGCCCGCAGACTGATGGAAATGGCTGCCGATATCATCATGTGCCACCTGCTGATTCAGGACGCAAGCAAGGCTGCCGACCTGTTCTCCAAATCTGCACATGTATATCTGAACTTTGCTGAAGCGGAAGTTACGAAGCATACCAACTTTATCAAAAATATGGATAAAGAAGACCTTGCTTTCTACAAAAAGTAACCCTAAAAGGGTGACTAACGATAAAAGCATCCCTTCCAACGAAGCGGATGCTTTTTTTGTCCTCTTCTTTCCAAAAGGAACTTACTAAATCTCAAAGTATTAGTATTCTCGTTGTCCGCATAAATATCCCCCTCCCATTTACCCTCTATTTCATTATTATTCTGTACTTTTGTACAAAAAGAGAGTAATATCAATCTACGACTTAATAAAAGAGAGAAATATGGCGTTTAGACTCAGACCTTTACACGAGGATAAGCTACATTTTGCAGATTTATCAAATACACAAATTCTGATACTGGCACTTGAAGCGTCTCAGAAACTTGAATGGAATATCGAAGGAATCGCTCTTCGTGAAGTAATATTTTATGTTCCAATGGGAATGAGTTCTCACGGAGAAGAAATAACCTTCACCATCGAAGAAGGAAGTAGCGGTGAAGTATCCGTCCGTAGCCAAAGTATTTCTATGCAAATAGTAGATTACGGCAAAAACCGGAAAAATATCCGGAAATTACAGGAAACGATGGAAGAGATTAAATCAACTCTGACACCGGAGGAACTGGCACAAAAAGCCAACGAACTGGAAGAAGAACTCACCCGCCCGCTGACGGAAGAAGAACGGAGGCTTCAGGCAGAAAGCGAAAAAGAGTCGTCTTTCATCCATTTCTTTATCCCCCGGAAGGGATTCATCGCGACACCGGTTCTGATAGACATCAATATCCTTGTCTTCATACTGATGGCAGCTACCGGAGCGGGAATTTTGGAACCTTCCACACTGGCCTTGCTGAACTGGGGCGCCGACTTCGGTCCGCTCACCCTGACCGGTGACTGGTGGCGTGCCGTGACCTGCAACTTTGTGCATATCGGCGCTTTTCATCTGCTGATGAATATGTACGCCTTTATATATATAGGTATCTGGCTGGAACATCTGATAGGTACGCGTCGTATGTTCGTCTCTTATCTGCTGACGGGACTCTGTTCGGCTGTCTTCAGCCTCTATATGCATGCGGAAACGATCAGTGCCGGAGCTTCCGGATCGATCTTCGGACTCTACGGTATCTTTCTGGCTTTCCTGCTGTTCCACCGCATCGAGAGATCGCAGCGGAAGGCTTTGCTGACCAGCATTCTTATCTTCGTAGGCTACAATCTCATCTACGGCATACGGGCCGGAGTAGACAATGCCGCACACATCGGCGGTTTACTCAGCGGATTCCTTTTGGGATTCATCTATGTATTCGGCGAACGGATGAAGAAGCCCGAAGCCGGAAGAACGGTTTCCATCATCGGAGAACTGATCATTTTCAGTGTCTTCCTGTTCAGCTTCCTTTCACTCTGCCGCAATGTTCCCTCGACGTATCAGGAAATACGTAACGAATGGAAAAGCGGACTTGTAGAAGCCTATTATAAGGAACAGGAAGAAGAACAGAAAAAAAGCGCCAGCCGCCCGGTGACCGGCAGTCCCCGGAAATCTTCCACTTCCGAACAGTTCCCGTATACTCCCATGTCGGATGAGGATACGTGGCTTTCATGCTATGACGCTGTATCAAAGTTCAGTTGCCAGTATCCTACCAACTGGTACAAGATAACCGGCACGAAAGCGCCGACTCCCGATTCGGAGCCTCCCCTGCTGAAACTCGTCAATGGCGGCAGTCAGCTGACAGTGACCAGTAACAGCTATGATACGCAGGATGAGTTCGAGCGTATGAAGAAGCTGCTCCTCACCCTCCCCCGAAATGAGCAAGGAAAGCCCTCGGAGGATTACAAGCAGAGCAAAGTCAACATCAACGGTCTGCCTATGACGAAGACGACCAATCCTTTGCGGATCGGCCCCCCCGACGAAGAAGGAGAAGAAATGCAACAAACCGTATTATTGTACTTTCAGGAGAATAAGAGAAGAGTCTTTGCCATCGTCATGCTGGTTGCGGACGAAAAGGCTCAGGCTGATCTGGACGCAATCACGTCCAGTATTCAAATCGAAAAATAAAAGTAAGTATGAAAGCATATATCCAAGTCAAGCAAGTAGGAAAAAGGAAATGCAGCATCGAAAAGATGCCGGTCGATTTCCCTACTCCTCCTGCCAGTGTGCAGGAACTGATTGAAGCGGTTGTCTGCTGGCAAGTAAAGGAGTACAACGAACGGCTGCAACAAAGTGAAATGCTGAAATACCTCACCAGTGAAGAGATGGAGGGCAAGGCTGCCGCCGGCAAAGTAGGCTTCGAAGCAAACTATAACGACAGACCGGCTGCGGAAACCGAAGCTATCATCAACGCTTTACAATCATATGAAGACGGAATCTTCCGCATCTTTCTGGACGATGCGGAACTTGGAGAATTATCCTCCTCCGTCCAACTGAAAGAAGAATCTACACTTACCTTTATCCGGCTGACAATGCTGTCAGGAAGACTTTGGTAACTGCAATATAAACTCTAAAAGCTTAAAGTCATGAGAATTACTTACAACGACAAATTGAACAAGCTGCTAAACCCCTATTTGGAGAGTTTACTAAAGGAAAAATCAAGCCTGGAGCCGGAAACGCTTACCCTGTTCGACCTGTTCATGGAGGATTTGGACATGGGAGGACGGTATGGTATATTCAGTGAGATACTGGAACCTCGTCTGGAGGAGATCATCCGGGAAGAAAACATCGAAAGCATTGCCAATCTGATGGATGGCAGACTTAACACGCTGTTCCGCTATATGTTGGGCGACGAATTCGCCGGACTGTTCCATACTTATCTGCAACTCGAAGCACGCTGTCCGCATACCATCGGATACGACCGGCGCGCCCAGCGTTCCGCCCATCCGTCCAATCATCTGGACCACGCCAGAGACGCATGGCTACAGTTTCTGAAGTTACGCGCTACCGGATTTTCAGTGGAAGCGATCTTAAAAGGAGGAAATACACCCGAAGATACAGAAGAATTCAGCGGCTATATGAACTCTTCCTACTGGCTGGCCGCACAAATAGCGCAAGGTAACGAAAAAGTAATCGAATACCTGAATCAGGTACTGACCAGCGAAAACAACGTCCACCGCCTGCAACGCTGGTATCTCCACGCCATCGCCATCAGCGGATACCACCCGCTTCTGGAGCTGGAAGGCAAACTGCTATTAGCAGCCAAGCTACAGGAAGGACTGCGCCAAGCCATCGTGGAAACGATGGACGAAGGATGTCCCGAAAGTTACCTCTACCTATTCTCCATCATCTATAACAACGGACTGCAACGTTTTGCCTCCGTCAAGCGAAGCATCGCCGTATGCACCGGAATCGGCGAACAGGACAGCAGCGAACGGATTACCAACAAGTATGTCGAACTGATCTGGAATTTCCTGAATCATCCGGAAACAGCCCGCAATGCCCTGCAAAGCAAGGATACAGTCGAACTTTATCTGGCTTTATGGAGCATCGGATTCTATGATACGGACGAGATCAGAGCCATCGTACCGGACATCATCCGAAAGGGAGCCAAGCATCAGATACAGACATTACTGTACTTCCTGCGCTGCACGCAATCCTCTCAGATGAATCATCTGATCAGCAAAGACGCATTCGAGGTATGGCACGACGACCCGAAAGTGGTGGCGGCTATCCTTCCTCTTTATATGGACGGTCTTTATCTGAGCCGATACAGCGATAACAAGGAAGCTCCCACACTCAGCGATTATTTTGAATCACCGGAAGAGGCGGTCCGTCACTACGGATATCTGAAACAAGTCTATCAGTCTATTTCCGCCAAGGAGATTTATTCGCCTTATGTGTTCCCGTGGGATTGTGTAGTGCTCACCCGTTCGGATGTAGTTCACAAAATGGCATACATCGCATGGATGACCAACGATATCCGACTGAGAGAGGAACTTTGCACGTATCTTCCCGCACTCGAATCTTACAGCCGTGCCAGCTATATCGGAATCGTTCTGGCCCATACCGAAAGCAAGGTGGAGCAGGAATATGTACTGCAATCACTCGGCGACCGTTCGTCAGACATACGGGACGAAGCATACAAAGTATTGTCCGAAATGTCCCTGTCCCCCGAACAGTATCAGAATATAGAAGAACTGCTCCGTTTCAAATATAGCGAGATGCGTATCAATGCCATCAATCTGCTGATGAAACAGCCGGAAGCACAACTGGCAGCCAGTATCCGCCGGTTGCTGAGCAACAAGAATGCCGAACGCCGCCTTGCCGGGCTGGATATGATGAAGAGCATCCGCAACGTCGATTTTCTGAAAGACAGATATCAGGAACTACTGTCCACCGTCAGAGAGATTCAGAAACCGAACGCCAAAGAGAAGGTTCTGATCGAATCGCTGATCGGAGACGGTACGGAACAGAGCACGACAAGCAACTATACCCTAGAGAATGGCTTCGGGCTATACAATCCTGCGCTTGAAGTCAGCCTGCCTCCGATTACTCCCGATGCCGGATTCAATGTGAAGAAAGCATTTGAGTTTATTCGTTTAGGAAAAGCCAAAGCGATCTTCGACAAGCTGAACAAATACATCGAAAAGCATAAAGAAGACGAATTCACGGATAAATACGGTGAAGTACGCCTGGTGGGCAACAGTGTCTTACTGAACTGGTACAAGCACTACGACGGACTGAGCGAACTCGGACTTCCGGAACTCTGGCAGAATTTCTATCAACAGGAAATCGGCAGTTACGACAAATTGCTGATGATGAAATTCATGCTGGCCTCTACCGGAGCACCCAACGAAATAGAAGAGGACGAAGACGATGAATTTGACGAAGAAGAACAGGAAGACAAGGAAGCCGCCATCCAATCGCTCAACACGTTCGAACCGATTATCAATAAGATGTATGCAGGCTTCACTTACCGCGGGCTGCAAAAGTCGCTCCGCAAGCTGACCTATTACAGGCAGATAGAAGATATTATCGACGGACTGGCTCATGAATACAGAAACGAGGCAACTTATCAGCAGTTCTCCGTCAATATGCTTTTGCAGTTGCTTCCTCTGCTCAATACGAAGAATATCTTCCGTCAATATACCAATAAGCATACATGGCTCAGAGACAAGCAGGAATATGGAGCAAGGGAGATCGTTTACCCAATACACAACAACAAGTTCGTACGGTTCTGGCTCGACGCGCCTCAGCATCCCATCAATGACGCTCTCTTCACCCGTTATTTCACCGTCCGGTACCAGCTCTACAAACTCACCAACTATATGGAGCATACTCCCGAACTGGAAGAAACCGAAGTCTACCTGCAAAGTATGGACTTTGCCCACGCATGGATGCTGGGACTGATTCCTACCGAAGAAATATACCGGGAACTGATGGGACGTGTCAACTCGCCCACACGCATCAAAGATATCACTTCGGCACTGGACGAGCGCAACCACTCCCTCTTCCATTCACTGACCCAGAAAGTAGTGAACCGGATTCTGGAAATAGAATTGCAGCGGGGAGATTCCGAGACTCAGGTCACCCGTCTGGCGGAAGAGCTTCACCGCGTCTACGGAGCGGAAACACTGATCCGCATCCTGCAAGCGTTCGGCAAAGACACCTTCATACGTGACAGCTACAACTGGCGCAATACCAAACGGGGAGTATTGAGCAGCCTGCTCCATGCCTGCTACCCGTCTCCGGACGACGACAGCAATACACTCAAAAGCCTTGCCGGTCAGGCCGATATCAGCCATATACGACTGGTGGAAGCTGCCATGTTCGCCCCGCAATGGCTGGAACTCACCGAAAAAGCGACCGGATGGAAAGGACTGGAAAGCGCCGCTTACTACTTCCATGCCCATACCAGCGAATGTTTCGACGACAAGAAGAAAGCGATCATCGCCCGATATACCCCGATTGCCATAGAAGACCTTCAGGAAGGTGCTTTTGACATCGACTGGTTCAAGGAAGCCTACAAGACTATCGGCAAGGAACGTTTCGAAGTAGTGTACAATGCAGCCAAATATATTTCATTAAGCAACACGCATACCCGCGCCCGTAAATTTGCCGATGCCGTCAACGGCAAGACCAAAGCGGCAGACGCGAAGAAAGAAATCATAGCGAAGCGAAATAAAGACTTACTGATGAGCTACGGCCTTATCCCGCTGGGACGAAAAGCCGACAAGGAATTGCTCGAACGCTATCAGTTCCTGCAAAAGTTCCTGAAAGAGAGCAAGGAATTTGGTGCACAGAGACAGGAAAGTGAAAAGAAAGCCGTTGCCATCGCCCTGCAAAACCTGGCACGCAACTCCGGTTACGGAGACGTCACCCGTCTGACATGGAGCATGGAAACGGAACTGATCAAGGAGATCACTCCTTACCTGACCCCCAAAGAAATAGAAGGCGTGGAAGTCTATGTGCAAGTCAACAATGAGGGCAAACCGGAAATCAAACAAGTAAGAGCCGGAAAAGAGCTGAACAGCCTGCCTCCCAAACTGAAAAAGCATCCATACGTGGAAGAACTGAAAGCGGTACACAAAAAACTGAAGGAACAGCACGCCCGTTCCCGCATCATGCTCGAACAGGCAATGGAAGACTGTACCCGTTTTGAGGAAAACGAACTGCGCAAACTGATGAAGAATCCGGTTATCTGGCCGCTACTTAGAAATCTGGTCTTCACCAGCAACGGCAGAACAGGCTTCTACACCGACGGCCTATTGATAACGGCTGACGGCATCTGTCTTCCGCTCACTCCGAAAGAGGAACTGCGCATCGCCCATCCCACAGACCTGTATGCGAGTGGCAACTGGCATGCTTATCAGAAGTTCTTGTTTGACAAAGCTATCCGCCAGCCTTTCAAGCAGGTATTCCGCGAATTGTACATCCCGACAACGGAAGAGGAAAGCGCTACGCAATCCCGCCGTTATGCCGGAAATCAGATTCAACCGCAGAAAACGGTTGCCGTACTGAAAGGACGGCGCTGGGTAGCCGATTACGAGGACGGACTTCAGAAAATATACTATAAAGAGAATATTATTGCCACGATCTATGCGATGGCGGACTGGTTCTCTCCTGCCGACATCGAAGCTCCCACGCTGGAATTTGTCTGCTTCCATAACCGCAAGGATTATAAACCGATGAAGATTTCGGAGATTCCACCTGTTGTCTTCTCCGAAGTGATGAGGGATGTAGACCTCGCCGTCAGTGTGGCTCACGCCGGAAGTGTCGATCCGGAAACCAGCCATTCCACCATCGAGATGCGCCGTGCATTGGTAGAACTTACCCTACCCCTGTTTCACTTCAGCAACGTCAGGGTGAAAGGGAACTTTGCATACATCGAAGGCAAGCTGGGCAAATACAACATTCATTTGGGCAGTGGTGTTATCCATAAAGCAGGCGGTGCACAAATAGCCGTTCTTCCGGTACACTCGCAAAGTCGCGGACGACTGTTCCTGCCTTTTGTGGATGAAGACCCGAAAACAGCGGAGATACTGACGAAAATCATTTTCTTCGCAGAGGATGATAAAATAAAAGACCCGAGTATTCTAAACCAAATCAAATAGAAAAGAGATGGCAGAAAATTTACTGATTCACACAGGTAATAAAGAAGAGAAATATCGTGAACTGCTTCCACAGCTACAAGCATTGGTAAGCTCGGAAACGAATCGTATCGCCAATCTGGCAAATATTGCCGCCGCACTGAAGCAGACTTTCCACTTTTTCTGGGTCGGCTTTTATATGGTGGAAGGCAACGAACTCGTATTAGCACCGTTTCAAGGTCCCATCGCCTGTACACGCATTCGTTTCGGCAGAGGAGTTTGCGGCACGGCATGGAAGGAAGCGCAGACGCTGATTGTTCCTGATGTAGAGCTGTTTCCCGGTCACATAGCCTGCAGTTCCGATTCCAGGTCAGAGATAGTAGTACCTATTATAAAAGAAGGAAACGTCATCGGAGTGCTGGATATAGACAGTGATACAACGGACAGCTTTGATGAAACGGATGCACGCTATCTGGAAGAAATCTGCACGTACATCAGATAGTTTTCTTTGTACTGTAACGGTCCGAATAAAACAGAGGCTCTGATCTACGTGAACAGAGCCTCTGTTTGCTATAAATAGAGCCTTCGTTTGCATCAAACAGAGGCTTCGTTTTTTTACCAGTCCGCTTCCTCTATTTCCCTTTCCCGAAACAACAGAAGTTGCTTGCGGAGGGAAGTAATTTCACGCCTCATATCGTCCATTCTTTCCAGCATATGATGAATGGCGTCAATGCCTTCCATATTGATGGATAAGTCATAGTACATCCGACTATAACGTTCCACGTTCGGAAGTTCAGAAACAAGCAGATAATGCTTGCCGGCTTCGGTACGTACATTAATCAAACCACCTTCTTCCAACATCTCAATGAATGAAGGTTCAATATGACACTTTTGACAGTATTCACTGACAATAATTAATTCGGTCTGCATAGTGCTCATTCATTTTAGTTCATACTCTGTAATTGACGGAACAACTCCTTCTGCGCTTCTGTCAGATTCGTCGGAATCTTGACGGAATAGGTAACAATCAAGTCACCGAATTGTCCTTCCTTCTTATAGACCGGGAATCCCTTGCCTTTCAGACGCACTTTCGTTCCATTCTGAGTCTCCGGTTTGATCTTCAGTTTCACTTTACCGTCCAGCGTATCAACGACTTTATCACCACCCAATACAGCAGTATAAAGGTCTACTTCCACGTCTACGTACAAGTCATCGCCCAAACGCTTGAATACAGGGTCTTCGGCAATGACGAAAGTGATATACAAGTCCCCGGCCGGACCTCCGTTCACACCTTCAGCTCCGTAACCTTTCAGTTTAATCACCTGCCCGTCGGCCACACCTGCGGGAATGGTAATACGTACTTGTTTACCATTGACAGTCAATATCTGTTTATGCGTCTGAGCAGCATCACGAAGTGAAAGATGAAGCTCCGCATTAAAGTCCTGTCCACGGAATCCGGCAGAACTTTGTCCCCTGCCCTGATGTCCGAACATCGATTCGAAGAAATCGGAGAAACCACCGGCATTACCTCCGGAGAATCCACCGCCACCGTCGGACGAATACCAATACGTTCCGTCACCATCAGAGAATCCCTGACCGCCACCACCGAATCCGCCAAAACCTCCGGCACCTCCAAAGCCACCGGCTTGCTGCCGCGCTTTTTTCTGAGCTTCAAACTCATCGGCATGCTTCCAATGCTCCCCATACTCGTCATACTTCTTACGCTTCTCAGGGTCACTCAGTACTTCATTGGCTTCATTGATTTCCTGAAACTTGTCCTTCGCACTTGGGTCATTAGGGTTCAGGTCAGGATGATACTTCCGGGCCAACTTACGAAAAGCCTTCTTTATATCATCCTGAGAAGCACTTTTGTCAACTCCAAGAATCTTATAATAATCTATATAAGCCATGTTTTATGAATTTAATCGTTCATACTTTTATATCGCAAATAACACGCCAATCATGCTTTTGGATATAAGAATTAACAAGGATTAATGAATAAGTAATAGGTAATAAGTATTAGGTATTAAGTATTACACCGTAGCCGTACAGGCAAAGCTTTACGAAGCTACGATTAATACTTAATACTTATTACTTAATACCTAATACCTAATACTTGACATTTCTGGAAGTCAGGCTGTTTCATTCCCAGATCATCCAAGGGGCGTGGTTCGTTATGGTCATTCAGATATACTCTCGGCTTCATGGTGTAAAGAGGGCTGACTACAGATGAGGAATCGTTGCGGTAAGAAGTTTGCACTCCCCCCAGTTCCAGCATGGTAGGAAAGAATGAACGGCTGGAAGATAGGTCCTTATCCTTATTCTTGGTCACGGTTTGCCAATGTTCGGGATAAGCTTCCCGATAGGTGTCGGACATCCATATCAGAAACGGAACATGAAGCTGATAGTAAGAAGGAACCGGAGAAGCATGAAGGAACAGATGACGGGAATCGTCAAAAATATCCTCTCCATGATCGGAGGTGTAGAGCATTGCAGCATCCACATGCTGTTCTTCGAGCATATGAATCAGACGTGACAGAAAGCTATCTGTATAGCGGATGGTGTTATCGTAAGCATTCACCAGGTTATCACGGTACTTCACTTCCGCTTCTACCGGATAATCGGGCAGAAAGAAAGCGTCTTCCGACGGATAACGTTCACGATAATTGAAATGTGAGCCGTATGTGTGAAGTACGATAAACTGTTTCTGATTTCCCTTGGATAATTCTTTCGCTACTAATGCCAGCAGTTCATCATCAGAAGGATTGTAGGCGGAATCCAGCGAATCTTCTTTTATAAAATCGAATGTATCGGCTTCCTTTCCGAAGAAATCGATAAAGGAATGATTATAGCGCTGGTTGGAGAAAAAGGCTGTCTGATAACCTGCCTCCTTAAAGGCCGTGATGATTCCTTTTTGATGGTAAATGGAGTCGAAGTTACAGGCTGTAATATCGGACATCAGCATGGGTACGCTTTTATGGGTGGTATTCGACTCCGTCAGGACTTTGGAGAAAGCAACAATTCCCGGTTGACGGGACAGAAGCGGATTCGTCTCCCGCTCATATCCGTAGAGTTGCCAGTTCAATGCGCGGGAAGTCTCTCCCACTACCATTACATACACTTCACGCTTGTCCACCGGATGAGTGGCTTGGGCATGGAAAGTAAAATCTTTCGAGGTATGATGGTAATTTTGCGTCAATGCCGTCCGTTGAAAAGCAAGTCCCACATTATAGCATACATTGAGAGGATAAAGATCGGATTTCAGTTCATAGCGGGAGTCTTCCCAGTAAGCTCCGCCCAGGGCGAGAAGAGAGATTCCAAGCAGGATGAACGCTCTCTTCCGTTCTCTGCGAATAAATGCCACAGAAAGCCGGCGCTTGCGGATAATTGAAATCATGCCCAATATCAGGGCAGGAATGTAAAGTATGACTACGGTGACTATGGCCGGCAATAAGTTGTCCAGCAACTCCATCGCTTCACTCGAATTGGTGGTTACCAGATTTAGAAACATATCTACAGCGATGATGGACTGTCCGAACAGATAAAGCAGCACAATCTGAAAGGCGCCGAAAAACAGGAAGATGAACAAAATCCATAGCATCTTGCCACAGTTGCGGGACAAAGTCATCAGCAGATAGTAACAGGCTAAAGGCAACAAGACATTGCTTACCTTCGCCATCAACGGTAAGGGTTCTGTGAAACCCAGAACGATGTTGGGCATTATCAGGATGATCAGGAACAGGTAAAACAAGTGTTCCTGATTTTCAAACCATTTCTTTATGTTCTTAAAAAGCTTCATTGATATTAAATATAAATCCGGTCTGGTGCTTGCCAAACCCTAAATCCAAACGTACATTTACTCTCTTCTTAAATTCCCAGCGATAGCCGAAACCATAATTGGGAAGGATATGCTTCGGCGTAAAGTCGGAGAAGCGCGGAAATACAGTTCCCGCTCCTGCCCATACAGCCACTCCGTTTCGTTTCCATATATGCTGACGGAGTTCTATCTGTGCATCCATCGCACACTTATCACGATAACGCCCTTCATAATAACCACGCATTGAGTAAGAACTTCCGAGGGTTGCCATCAATCCCCACGGAGGATTGCCATAGTTCAGTAAAGTGTGAAACTGTCCTGCAAGGACTCCGCCTTTCCATACCGGATGGTAATAGCTGGTTGTCAGTTCCGTACTGCTAAACGCATATTTATTACCGAGAAAAGCCGGACTAAACCGTTGGTCTATCCGCAAGTAATATCCCTGATAGGCATTGGTCAGAAAATCACGGGAGTCATAAAGAAGGGAAAGGCCGAGACTCGTATTTGTAGTGCGTGCCGACATTCCTTCCCAGAGTTCCGGTTTCTCAAAGTCGCGCCCGTCTATATAATCGAATACAGCCATCGGTCCGATATAGAAACTTTTCGCTACACGAAACATGAAGTCGACTTTCACTTGTGCCTGAAAGCGTTTGTAGTCGCTTTCATTATCAGAGTTCGCCCCATTATCATATCCCCTTCCCCAATAAAGACTGGGGAAAGAATAAAAATAAAGATTATAATTCAACCGGTATTTCTCTTGCGGAAACAGGTGATTGCCTCTTACTCCCAACAGATAAAAACCAACAGTAGAGACATCTCCATAAAGAGAAACATTCGAAGGGGGAAGGATCGAATCATTGCGATCTGTACGATACAGCCCCGCCGCCACCAATCCAAGACCGAATTTAGTATCACTGGAATAATGAGGACCGCCAATCACACTGAAATCGAACTTTTTATTTTTCTTTTCCTTATTGGCGTCATTAAAATAATCAAGAAACTTCTTGAAAAAACCGCGCTTTGTCTGAAGCGAGTCTGAGGTTGCCACAGAGACAGAATCTATCGGCACATCTTTGCCCATAGAATCAGTCTGCGCACTTATAGTGGTTTGTGTCAACAACAATAGCGCCAATAATACAAGTCCGTTTCGTCTAGCATCCATCATAACAAGAAGCAATATTACGGGGACAAAGTTAGCCCCAAACTTCCTATTACAACAGTATTATAGACGCTTTTGTTGTTCCATTCTTCTCCTTTAACGTCTCAAAAGTCGAATAAATTGATTTACATCCTCTTCCGTTGTGTCAAAAGAAGTCACCAGGCGGATTTCGTGATTCGCCTCATTCCAGAAATAAAAGAAATAAGATTCCAGCATCCGGTCGATAGTCGGACGGGGCATGGTCAGAAATAACTGGTTGCTCTCCGGCTTCTGGGTAAAGGTGACTTCGGGCAGTTCCTTAAGTGCCTGATAGAGCTTGCTTGCCATCGCATTGGCATGAGCGGCATTCTTCAGCCACAGGTCATCCGTCAGGTAGGCAGTAAACTGACAGGAAAGGTAACGCATCTTGGAAGCCAGCTGAGCAGATTGTTTCCGGACAAAACGGGCTTCCCGTTGCAGGTCCTTATTAAATATAATCACACATTCCCCCATCATCAGTCCGTTTTTTGTTCCGCCGAAACTAAGGATGTCAATCCCACAGTCTACAGTCAGTTCTTTGAGCGAAAGATGAAGGGCGGCACAGGCATTGGCAATCCTTGCTCCGTCCATGTGTACATACATACCGTTCAGATGGGCAAAGTCAGTCAGCCGTTTCAGTTCTTCGGGTGTATAAATCGTTCCGAGTTCGGTGCATTGGGAAATGTAAAGCGCACGGGGTTGCGAATGATGCTGGTCGCCGAAACCGTGCAGATAAGGCTGCATCAGTTCGGGAGTCAACTTACCGTCGGTTGTGGCAATCGGCCGAATCTGACAACCTGTCATTTTCACGGGAGAGCCGCACTCGTCTACATAAATATGGGCAGTTTCCGCACAGAAGATTGAATGATACGGACGCGTCATTACTTGCAAAGCCACCACATTGCTGCCCGTGCCATTGAATACAAACAAAGGGACACAGTCCGGTGTAAAGATTTCTTTTATCTTGGCTACGGCTTCTTCCGTCCATCGATCATCACCATAACCCAACGCATGATCTGCGTTTGCCCGGCTCAATGCTTCCATCACCAACGGATGCACACCGGAATTATTATCAGAGGCAAAACTTCTCATTGTTTCTTCTTGTTTCTTCGCATTGTTTTAATTGTCATGCAAAGTAACAGAATTATTTCCAGATATACTTCTTGCGCAGCCAATAATCTAATCCGAGCAAGACCAATGCAAGGAGTGCGATATAGACATAAAATCCAAACAAAGAAGAATCCTGCCGGACATTCATTTGCGGCATCACATCGGCAAAGTTAAATTCCAGATAGAAAGTCAGTACATAGACACCCAGCCCTACCAACGCCAAAGCCGATATCAGCAAAGCTGCCCAACCGACTCTCGTTTTCCGCTTCGTCTGCTTCTCAGCCTCCTGATGAACACGCTCCATCATCCGATACGAAAAATTGGAAGACAGTCGTTCCGTTTGCCTCCGTTCCAATGCTTGTTTCAGCATATTGCCCGTATTCTCGTTTATCTTTCTTTCCTCTTCCATATCCTCTCTTCTATTTATTATTCATCAATACACAAATCTTTTTCCGGGTACGATGAAGCCGTACTTTCACATTACTGATCGAAAGTTTCAGCACCTCACCGATCTCTTCCATTGACTTTTCTTCATAATAAAACAAAGTAATCAATGCTTTCTCTTCCCCGCTCAACTGATCTATCGCCATCCCCAAACGAACCAATTGTTCTTCGGTTTCTGCCGGAGCAAGCACATTGTCCGCCATCTCATCGGGTACATTGTTAATCGTATTCTCTTCTATATAAAGAAACTCCTGTTTCTTTTTCCGGGTAGCCGAGATAGCGGTATTGTAAGCGATGCGATAAATCCATGTAGAAAAACGGCACTCGCCTTTATAACGATTCAAGTTGCGGAAAGCTTTCAGAAAAATATCCTGAAGCAGCTCCTCCGCATCTTCGGGACAACCGACGATCTGCACCACCAACGTATACAACGGACGACTGTAGCGGTCAAGAAATACGGAAAAGTATTCCGTCTCTCCATCCAGTATGCGTTCGATATAGTATGATTCGTCTTTCTGTTCCATCTTGACTCTTTAGACGCTGCCCGTTACAAAAGGTTACAGTCCGGGAAAGGAAAAATACAGGATTATAAATTATCCGCTTTTCAGTGTAACCTTTTTCCGTCCACTGCGTCAAACGATACAAAGAACGAAAATATTCACTTAAAAACAGTATAATTATGATGGATTTTATCACCATTCCCTTGGTCGTAGGTACTATTACATTAGGAATCTACAAATTATTTGAACTTTTTGTATGTAAGAAAGAGCGGATAACCATGATTGAAAAGCTGGCTGACAGAGTCAACACAGGAGAAATCAACAGTAACTTATCCCTCAACCTTAATTACTCCCGCTCCCGATTTACCTTCGGTTCTTTAAAAAGCGGTCTGCTGATGCTTGGAATAGGATTAGGTCTACTGGTCGCCTTCTTTATCTGCATCAACTCATTTCCGGGATACACCGCTTCCAGAAACTGGGACGTGGAACGTCAGGCAAGTGTCGTGTATGGCGCATGCGTACTTCTTTTCGGTGGCGCAGGGCTGCTGGCAGCTTTCCTCATCGAAATGAAAATACAGAAGAAAGAGAAGGAATAAAATACCAAAATCCCCGAAGCCTCATCTACAAAGATGTAACTTCGGGGATTTAATCTGTTCTCATTAAAACATCAGACATTCTTTCATCCAATATAAACATTTACGCAGAGATATACATAAAGTTCCTCATCACACTGATCGAACTCTATCTTATTCTCTCTCGATAACCAGCCCAGAGCGGCACCCAATTCTTTATCCTTCAACCCGGACTTTCTCTTTAAGGTACCATAGCCCCATTTCTCATTGTTGCTCAGCAGTTGCCAGACTTTACCAGCATACACACCGATTTGCTTTCTATCCATTTTCTACAGCTATTAAGAGGTTATAAACATTAGGTTAAGATTTCGCCTATAAAGATAACAAATGGATATCACAATTGTTCCCTCCCCGATGCTAAAAAGTTGTTACAAAATTATTTTTAACATAAAACCTGCGATGTGTACCGACACAACGGACTTATTAGCATATGTTAAAACAGAACTTTTCTTGGCATACATCTGTTATTACATTAAGAATCAATCCTAAACCTATTAGAAATATGGCAAAAAAAATAGCAGAACAACTGATCGATACATTAGTTGAATCGGGCGTAGAGCGCATCTATGCCGTGACTGGCGATAGTTTAAATGAAGTAAACGAAGCTGTCAGAAAAAACAATAAGATACAATGGATACATGTACGGCATGAAGAAACCGGAGCCTATGCCGCAGCATCCGAAGCTCAACTGACCGGACGGATAGGATGCTGCGCAGGCAGTAGCGGACCGGGTCATGTTCATCTCATCAATGGGCTATATGATGCACAACGCTCAGGCGCACCGGTCATTGCCATCGCTTCCACCATCCCCAGCGGAGAATTCGGGACTGAATATTTTCAGGAGACCAATACTATAAAACTCTTTAATGATTGCAGCTACTATAATGAAGTGGCAACTACTCCGGGACAATTCCCGCGCATGCTTCAATCAGCCATTCAGACAGCCATTACCCGAAAAGGGGTAGCTGTTGTAGGCTTACCGGGAGACCTGGCCAAAGCATCTTCAGTTTCTGTCGAATCTTCGGTAAAGAATTATCCGGCTCCGCCTGAAGTCTGTCCGGCGGAAGAAGACTTGGTACAATTGGCGGAGTTACTGAACCATCATAAACGCATTACTCTTTTCTGCGGCATCGGCTGTCGGGGAGCACATGAGGAAGTGATTGCGCTTTCCGAGAAGCTGAATGCTCCTGTGGTATATACTTTCAAAGGAAAAATGGAAGTACAATATGAGAACCCTTATGAAGTCGGAATGACCGGACTGTTGGGAATGCCTTCCGGATATTACAGTATGCACGAAGCCGAAGTACTTCTTATGCTCGGCACAGACTTTCCTTATTCCGCTTTCCTGCCCGATGACATCAAGATAGCACAGATAGATATCAAACCCGAACGGCTCGGACGCCGTGCCAAAGTGGATATCGGACTTTGCGGAGATGTAAGAATGACTATTCAGGCATTATTGCGTATGCTGGACCCCAAAACTGATGATACTTTCCTGCTGAAACAACTGAAAAGATATGAAGGAGTAAAGAAAGACCTGGCAGCCTATACGGAAAATAAAGGAGATATAAACAAAATCCATCCGGAATATGTGATGTCCGAGATTGATAAACTGGCATCGGACGATGCAATATTCACCGTAGATACCGGAATGACATGTGTATGGGGTGCACGTTATCTGCAAGCTACGGGAAAGCGGCATATGCTGGGATCTTTCAATCATGGTTCTATGGCAAATGCTTTACCACAGGCCATCGGGGCAGCACTGGCCTACCCTGACCGTCAGGTAGTGGCACTCTGTGGTGACGGAGGTCTGTCGATGACTTTAGGAGATCTGGAGACCGTTGTTCAATATAAGTTACCGATTAAGATCATTGTCTTCAATAACCGCTCCCTGGGAATGGTAAAACTGGAAATGGAAGTAGACGGCCTGCCGGACTGGCAGACAAATATGCTGAATCCGGACTTCGCGCAAGTAGCCGAAGCAATGGGAATGACAGGCTTCAATGTCAGCAATCCGGAAGAAGTACTGACTACTTTATTAAATGCATTCGAACTGGATGGTCCGGTACTGGTAAATATCATGACCGATCCGAACGCTCTTGCCATGCCTCCTAAGATAGAGTTGGGGCAGATGGTAGGCTTCGCCCAGTCCATGTATAAACTGTTGATTAACGGACGCTCACAGGAAGTGATCGATACTATTAATTCAAATTATAAACATATACGGGAAGTCTTCTGACAGTTCCTTCTTCAACGATATTTATCCTTGCACACAGACAAGATGATTATCTTCAGAAAGGTATAATCTGATCTCATTACAGACTAACAATGAATCAGATTCTGCCTTTTTTATATATCCAACCGAAAGATAATCATTTTATTTTCTTATGTTTGTAATCATCAAAAAAGAAAAGTACATGGAAAAACCGGACTCTTCACTCCTATTCAGGCAACCGATGTATGCCGATAAAAAACAATGGAAACAATTTCTTTCTATTTTTCTGTTAGCAGCAGGCGTTGGTTTTACGGTAGCAGGAATTATCTTTTTCTTCGCCTATAACTGGGAAGATCTTCCCAAATTCGCCAAACTGGGAATCGTACAAACATTGCTTGTTGCATCTGTTCTGCTAACAGTATTTACCCGATGGAATATACTTATCAAACAGATAATCCTCACCGGAGCCACATTCCTGGTAGGCACACTTTTTGCTGTATTCGGACAAATCTATCAGACGGGCGCTGATGCGTATGACCTGTTTCTGGGCTGGACACTGTTCACCATCCTCTGGGCAGTCGCCATCCGTTTCACTCCGCTCTGGCTGACGTTTATCGGACTGCTCTGTACTACCATTTGGCTGTATGCAATGCAAATAGTGCCGGATAACCAATGGGCAGTCACTTTGCTGACCAGTGCAGTAACCTGGATTTGCGCTTCGGCAACGGTCGTCACAGAATGGATGAGTATCAAAGGTACCCTCAGCCGACAGAACCGTTGGTTTGTCAGCCTGCTTTCTCTGGCGACCATCGTGCATGTGACTTATCTTATGATGGCAGTAATCTGCGAAAAGGATGCAATCGTATCCATTCCGCTCACAAGTACCGTTCTGCTGTTCTCGGCAGGGTTATGGTTCGGATGGAGACAAAGGAATTTATTCTATCTTTCCGCCATTCCTTTTGCCATACTGATGATTTTACTATCCCTGTTTATCTGTCACAGTAACCTTAGGGATGTCAACATATTCCTTCTCTCAGGAATTATTGTTATCACCGGTACCACTTTATTGATTTATGCAATCCTTCACCTAAAAAAACAATGGTATGGCACAGAAGAGTAACCTGACAATCGAAGTCCTTTCAATTATCGGAGGAGTGCTGACCGCTATCTTCTTTCTGGGATTTCTGGCACTTTCCTCCATTCTCCGATCCGAAACATCCTGCCTGATTGTAGGAAGTATCCTGATCATTACTACTTTATTTGTCAATCGTCTCCTGACCAAACCTTTTCTGGATGCGATGAATATTACGTGCTACATAGCCGGATGTATATTAGCCGGTTATGGAATGAATAGAAACATGGATGTCCTCTTTATTGTACTGATAGGGATCAGTGTAGTAACGATGCTGTTATCCAAAGGGTTCATCCTGACTTTCCTTTCGGTAATCTCATTCTATATGGCGCTGTTCGGAGAGATAACGAATTTATTCTCTTCACTGAATCCGCTGAATGTCGCTGCCGTGCCTATTATAGCTATTTTCTTATTCGTCAATCTATCTGAGACAAAAATACTCAGCTATACGAACGGGGATTTTTCTAAATACAAACCTATTCATTCCGGTCTGTTCGTATCGTGTGTCCTTTCATTGGCCGGGTTGTCTGTCAATTACTTGACAAAAAGCACAAATGACTGGATCATATCTGTTTTCATGTTGGTGGGTATCCTTCTGATGGTTTATAAAATCATGCAGGTGATGCAGGTTAAGAGTCCGGTACATCAGGTGTGCATCTATCTTCTTTGTATCCTGATCTGCCTTCCCAGTCTGCATGCCCCTTATCTATCAGGCAGTATCCTGTTGATACTGATATGTTTTCATTACGGTTATAAAGCAGAGTCCGCAGTTGCGCTCCTCCTCTTCATCTATTCCATATCCAAATATTACTATGATCTGGATATCACCTTGCTGACGAAATCGATCACCCTGTTCTTCACGGGAATCGTATTGCTCATAGCCTGGTATATTTTCACTCAAAAAAAGACAAGACATGAAAAAATATAGCCGAATACTGATTATCGCTAATTTAATCCTTCTTCTGGGATACTTTAACTGGTCTGTTTATCAGAAAGAACAGACGCTGAAAGAGGGACAACTCGTATTATTGCAACTGGCTCCTGTCGATCCCCGTTCGCTGATGCAAGGAGATTATATGAGGCTTAACTATAAAGAAGCAAATTCCGAATTGATAAACAGACAGGAAGCTAAACGCGGTTATGCCGTGCTCAAGCTGGACAAAAATCACGTCGGAGAAATAATACGTCTTCAGGAATCCCTTGAACCAGTAAATGAAAATGAGATCGTCCTGAAATATAAAACGATAAATGGCAGATTATTCCTCGGTGCCGAATCCTTCTTTTTTGAAGAAGGACAGGATTCTGTCTATAATCGTGCCGCTTATGGTGGATTGAGAGTAGATAATAAAGGACAGAGTTTACTGGTAGGATTGTATGACGGGGATTTCCGGCAGATTAAACCGTACAGAGGCAAATAGTAATCTATAAATATATAAAAGACCCGGACTTTCTCAAGCCCGGGCTTTTGTATTCTTAAACATCTTCTTATTAGTGGGGAATAAGGGGATTACATTAAAAGTAGTAATCTCGGGAAAACAAGACAGATGAATAAGATCATAAAGAGAATGCCCTAGGGAAATAAGGGAGGCATTCTCTGCCAAGGGTAGATTTTGAAAAGAGAGACTTTCACAAGTATCGTCTTTCTATCTACTCCCGGTTATCTCCACATTTTAAGTGAAGAAGGGTTCATCGTAGAAGTCCGAACTTTCACAAGCAGGAGACTTCCGGATATTCTCAATGTGGCTCCTCGTATGAATAGAGGAAGTGGGGAAATCAAACCACACGAGAATTAGAAAATATTATTCTGCAATGCAGATACTTACACGGTTCTCTTCCGGAGTCGCATAAGGTTGTACAGTATCTCCCTTAAAATCAATTTTAATTCTATCTGCAGCAATGCCTTTTACCTTCAATGCTTCAGCCACATTGACAGCACGCTTTTCCGATAGTTTGCTATTGATTTTAGGATTACCTGTATTGACATCTGCATAGCCTGTTATGCTTATTTTAGCTGCCGGATGTGTCTCAAGATACTCAATCAGAGAAACAAGTTTGGCTTGTTGATCATCCTGAATCTTTGCGGAATTCAATGCAAAGAAGATATTCTGCTTCATAGGCTCAGCTACCACCTCTTTTTTAGGTTGTGGTTGTTCCACTACAGGAGCAGGCTTCGGCTGTTCAACCACTACCGGTTCCGGTTCGTAATATATCGGTGCTGTTTTTGTATAACTCTTGCCAAGTTTGATACTCAAACCCACTAAAGCATTCAATTGCCAATCACAATTTCCAGCTTTCTTTGAGTTGAATTTGTCTGATAAAGCATTGGCGTTGGCCTCGATATTAATGGATAAACGGTCATTCAGACGGAGATCACACCCTAAGCCCAAGCGTCCGGTCACAAGAAACTTGCCTTCCTGCCAAAGATATTCCATTTCATAAGTACGTGTATCCAATGCATTCGCTTCATCATTATCAAATCCACGATTAAGTCCTGCTCCTGCAAAGAGATAACCATTGAAAACACGTTTCGGATTAAAACCGCAAAATAAAGTACTAAAATCGGCTATAATATCTACATTTCCCTGAAGGTATTTGTATTGATATACCTGTTCAGGATTAATCCATCCACCTTTTGCCTGCCAACCACTTACACCAACACGTGCACCAAAAGCAGGAGCAAACTTATAGCCTACGTTAAGAGCAGCTGCCGGAGAAATCAGATCGGCAAATTTGGCTTCACCAACAGTATGAGCAGCACCTATTTGTGTCTGAATAAACCAATGAGGATGAAAAACAATCTTACCGGGTTCTTTTATACGCTGTTCTTCGCTCTGTGCAAATGCCATTGTAGTGCATAGAATAGCAAAAACAATTAATACGTTTCTTTTCATACGCTAAGTATATAGTTAGAGAAGGGTATCCTCTCATTTTAAGAAGATACCCTTCCACCTAAAAAGGATTATAGTGATTCTTACGAATTACTGTTCACATTATCCGTGCGTAGGTAATACAGTTACTGTTATAACCTTCGTCACATCACCATATGGATAGCTGACTGTTACAGGAATCTGAAGTTTAAATGAAGTCTTCACAGTCACACCCTTATTATCGTATGTAACCATACCGAAGTCACCATTTTCAATTGCAGTCAAGTTATTGCTTGTATCTGTACCTGCAGCATAAGTCACTACATTAGGATACAAAGGTGCAACTTCCGACCACAACACAAATTTGTTTGGATCTGTTTGTCCCATATTGGTCTTAATGTTATCAGTAGCGATAGCAAATGCTGAAATTCCATAATACGTATAGAAATTATTCGTACCCATTTCAAAATCATGTCCACGCCAGTCTGTCAATGAAATCAACTGATTCAAAGCGACCTTAGCACCACCTGTTTCAGCATCCTGAATAGTACTAACCGGACCTGCCATGATATTAACCGGACGCAAGAACTTAGCATCAAATTTACCATTAGTCAACGGAAGTTTAGTATTGCAACCCTTATTGGTAATCACAACTTCAATCGTTGCAGTAAACGGATTCTCATTGTAAGCCGATTTATTCAGCAACGCTTTGGCAACAGCTGTCTTATTATAAGTAACCTTGCTACCAACGATAACTGCCACTTCTTCTGCAACACCAGTTCCCTTCGCACCCATCAACTTATCTCCGGCATCGTTTCTATATACATAGTAATCAACTCCATCAATCGTTATTTTCTGCTTAGCTGTTACGACTCCGTTTTCTTCCGCAAATACAAACTTCGGATCATTCAATTGAGTAGGCTGGAAGTCTGTAAACTTGCTGTCTACTGTAGTTACAATCTTATTACCCATAAATACAGAATAGAAATCAAAGTCTGCCAAGGTAGCCTTATTAGTGGCAATCGGTTCTTTAGCATCTATCTCAATAGAGTTTCCACTCCAAAGGTTTGTATTCTTAGCACCGATTGTACCTGAAGCTTTGTGTACCTTGCCTGTAGTCAAAATGATTACTACATCCTTGCGTCCTGTTGCAGAGTAGTATACCTTCTTAGTGAATGTATCACCTTCTTTAGCAGCTAACAAGTCTGCATTATCAATAGTCCAATCTACAAGGATTGTCTGTGTACCTTCAGGATCTTGAAGTTCTACTACCTTACCAACACTATTGTCACCAATAGCAGGGTTAGTCTTAGCATCATTCAATTTGTAAATAGCATAGAATTCATCTTTCTTCAGACCAAGCGCATTATAAACATCTACATTCATAAATTGAACATCTGTTGTAACCGCTGCATCATCGCAACCTACATAAATTTCCTCATGTTTCGGATAGTCTATTTCTTTACCATCCACATCATCTTTCACAATATTGATTTTCACCCAACCAGCATTCAAGACTTTCTTCGTGGCAATCTCTCTCAACATAACACGTACCATTGGCTGACGATCAGCAGCAGCAACACCCGGTTCTCCGTATACAGTAGAAATAGCCTCACCATCTTCTAATTTCAAGAATGCATTCTGAGGAGTTTTGTTATCGCCACTGATATAGTTGGACTGTGCAAACGCGATTTCCAAATCCAAATCAGCCAAATCACCTTCAAAAACTTTCTCTTCAGAAGGATCAGCATCCGTTTTATCAGCTGTTTCTTTATAATGGAATGTGAATTTATCTTTCAGAACCAGTTTTTTAGGATCTTTAGCGTCTACAGTAGCTGTAAGAGCAAAGTTAGCCTCTGCTTCAATAGCTTCCAAAGCTTGACCTATCTTAGAATCATTGTCATCTGCACCGTACAAATGTCCATCATTCGTTGCATTATTATTCACTTTATCTTTAAAAGCAAGAACAAAGTCAGACCAGTTGGTTTTATAGATAGCAGCATAATCAGAAGTAATTACTCTAGGTTCTTTCTCGTCTTTCAACTGAACAGACACCTGTAACGCAAGCGTTGAAACTTCCTTAGCATCCAAAGCTTTGATTTCTTCTGAAGTCGCACTGAATGTAACTTTCAGCATACGACAATTCTTGCCATCTATTTCCTTATCTACCAATTTATAAGAAGTTACTGTAGGATTAAACTCTTGCGAACGTGTAACAACTTCCTTATTGTCAGCCACATAATGAACAGATTTTTCTACAATCTGTGATTCACTGATATTTTGAGGATTAACATGATAGTAAGCTACAATTTTCGGAGTGAGCACATTTACTTTCGTTGTATTCCGCTGCCAAACTTCACCAGTTTTTGTAGGAGTAGCATCGGATGTCTTCACCGTCCATTCATTGTAATTAAGGCTGATAGCCTTCATTGCTTGAATACCGCCCAAATAAGACTGTGGTTCGAAAACAAGGCTACTTAAAACTGCAGTGTTCGTTTTCAATACAAATCCCTCCGGATATTCTTTCATACCACTAATCACGATGTTACCATCTTCGTTAACTGCAGCAGTAATCGTTCCTTCTGCCTTCCAAGATTGTGCAGGATCAGTCGGCTTTCCGTTCACATACCATATACCGCTAGCATCAGGAGTATAAATATCGGCAGCAGCTTGTACACCTAGATTTTTTGCTGCATCACCTTCACCAATCCACCAATTGCCATCTTTGATGTAAGGAGTCAAACCGTCAGTACCATTAGTGCTATTGCCATCCTTACCTTCAGCCTGTACTTTCAAATCGGTATTTCCAATCCACCAGTTACCGTCTTTAATATAAGGAGTATCTCCGGCAGCCTTCCACTGAGTTTTCTCAGTACCTTTGTACCAATAGCCATCATCACCGATAGTATAAACAATACCGTCTTTACCGTTAGTACCATTAGTAATTTCATAAGTCTTCTCGTTGCCCAGAATTACTTGAATACCATTAGCGATTGGTTTAACATCTTTGACCCACTGTCCACTATCCAGCACCTTCTGAATCTCAGCCAGTTTAGCGTCATTCGCATCAATGCGCTCGTTAATCGCATTGATGTCATCATCGTAGTCCTTACAGCCTACGTAGGTGACAGTAGAAAGTGCTAACGCCCCGAAGAACATCACTTTTACAAATTTTCTTTTCATAACTACTTAAAAATTACATTAATAATATATTATTAAACACTAAGTTTCAATAATGCCTGTCCCGTTACTTGGTAGGTAACGGGGAAACCTTTGTGGTAACCTTTATAAAGTAGTTTTTGTAGAAAACAGATTCAAAAAGAATCTAAATCTTTTACCCCTGCTTCGTAGTAGCGGCAGAGGGGAGGAAAATCTTTTGCCAAAATTTAAGGTTAATACAGTCTTAATACAAAGAATCCGCAGTATTTGTCGTTTATGTGTTCTTTTTTTAGTAGTTTATCAGAGAATTTTTCATTTTTGTTTGCATGTTTTCCAAAATATGTCCATATTTGCAGCGCTATTCAGTCCCGTTACCTACCAAGTAACAGGGTAGTAATCAAACTATTATTCCACCAATAGAGCGTTTCACAAAATCAACGATCCTATTATTTGCTTCATCAATTTTCCTACTACGGAATGGCTTCAGATAAGTTTCGGTCACCGTAATGGAAGAATGTCCCATTGCCTCAGAAATGATACCTGGATGAATTTCACAATAATAAGCTGTCGTAGCCCAGGTATGACGTGCTGTATACGAGCTAAGTTTGCTTTCCAGTCCCAGCCACTGACCTAACAATTCTAAATGCTGATTGAAACTCCGTAAGGCTAACTGATATTCCCGATATGCTTCCTGACTTCCTTCAATACTATGAAGAATTGAAAACAAATAAGGAGAACTAAGATCCCGACTTATGTGCTTTTCTAATAAAAGCATAGCTTCCGGTGTCAGAGTCACTGATAAGGAACGACCGGTCTTACGCCGACGATACGTTATCACGTTTCCTCTTAAATCGCTTTTACGCAAATAGGCCAAATCAACAAAAGGTAAACCACGAAGCAGAAACATCAGAATAAACAGTTCCTTCGTATGACGTAAATCTGAAGGAATTGTGGATGATTTCGACAAACGACTAAAAACTTTTCGCATATCTTCATCTTCCAGCGCACGTTTCCTATCTGCACGTGTTCCTGTGTAAACAGAACGGAATAAATGCGGAATATATTCCGCTTTACGAAGATCAACTGCACGATTATAAACCGCACGCAACACACGAAGGTAAGTGGAAACTGTATTCCAACTGGAACCACGACTGCGAAGATAGACTTCAAAATCTTTCAACCATTCGGGATTTACCTGATGAAAATCAAGGTATTTACTCCCATGAAAGGTTGTCACAATGTTCAAAGTACTTCGATACACATGGGCAGTCCCAAAGTTTCCCTCTGCCCGTAGCCCATCGGCTACTTTCTTAAAAAATGAAATTAAATTCCCCATTGCATAAACTATTAGATATACACTATTAAATAGATACACTTCCTACTCTTATAATAGGAGTGAACGGTCAAAAAACAAAGACCTCTCGACAAAAGTTTGGAGGCAAAGAAACGAATTTTAATTGGATCAACATCAAAAACACGTATTTTGTTGATTTCTGTTGCTTTTACGCATTATACCATAAGTTTTCAAACAAGGGTTTCACCCTTCACCTTTTCTTTGAAAACCTTTATTCATCAGTGATAGTGGGTGAAGGGAGGTACCTTCACCTCTTTCTTCAGACAAGTCAGATACAATCGACCGCTCGTTTACATACAATCAATAGGATGTTTAAAACAAACATTGAGAAGAAAAAAATAATCTATTAGCATCTTTCCATTAGGTTATAGTTAATGCAAATATCATTATAGCAAAAACAAATTAGCTTATAGCAAAACGAATGATGCTTTCATGAACGAATGTCATTTTCAGTTCAAAGGGTGAATAACTAGGCCTTCACCCGATATCATCGATAAATAAAGGATTTCGAAGGTAAAGTGAAGGTGAAGATAATATTTATAACATCTCCCGTATGGCAACTTAAAGCTACGCTTTAGCAACCATAAAGCATAGCTTTTGGATATCCAAAGCATTGCTTTACGAAAGCAAAGAATATTATGAACGAAGCTAAATGGCAGAAAGACTTTACCAACTAATTTCAAATACTCATTTTCCTCCTTTTTCTACAACCCACTTCTCTATATTTCGTGTCTTGGCACTGAAATTCACTCCAATTTTGAACAACTCCCGATCATTGGATTCGAAAGGCTGAGCGTAATGTTTCTCATTTATCTGTAGCAATGCTTCCTCCGCTGTACCATCCAATTTAAACTCCATGACATAAACGAATTTTTCTGTCTGGAGAACAAGATCAATACGTCCTCCACTAGTATGATATTCTGCTTTAACATAGAATCCTATTAACTTGAAAACAATAAAAAGAACATTTTGATAATGTAATTCCAAATCACGAATCAACTCATAAGGTGTATCAGCAAAGAAAATTTGTAAACGTCGAAAGAAAGAATCATAATCTCCGGCTTCTATCTCACGAACAAATTTCTGAATTTCAAAAGAAGATTCCACTGCATTAGTATTAGCATAGAAAGGAAGCAAGAATTTAACAAACCCTTCTTCTACTTCACGGTTAGGAAATCCAAGACGATAAATACCAAAGCGCTCATCATATCCTTTTATAGTGAGATAACCACTCTGATAAATGACAGGTATCGGATTGTCGGAAGTAGAATCAACACTATTCAAGACTTCAGCACTCGTTTCTTCGTGCGCCATTCTCTGAAGATCATAATGATGTTTTTTTAATAATTCTACCAGATAGGTAGGTGTACCGGTTTCGAACCAATAGCTGCCAAATTCATTACGTAAGAATGCATTGAGAAGACTAAACGGATTATACATGCCGATGGAATTATGAGTAAAATGGTAACCATCATAGTATTCACGCAATGCAACACATATTTCATTATATGTCATTCCACGAGCATCTGCAAATTCAGAAAGTTCAACCTCCAGATTATCATGCAATTCTTGATCACTGACTCCACATATATCTATATATTGATTCCACATGGAGATATCGTTGAGATTATTCAAATCGCTGAATACACTAACCTTACCAAACTTCGTCACACCTGTCAGCATAGCAAATTTAATATAACCATCCATCGACTTCATCACGCCGTAGAAGGCTTTCAATGTATTCCGGTATTCTTCCTGCAACTCATCTCTACCAATGGCTTGCAACATTGGTTTGTCATACTCGTCGACAAGAATCACCACCCGCTGCCCTGTTTTTTCTGCGGCCAGTCTAATTAAAGTAACCAAACGGTCATCGATCGTTTCATCACTGGAACATGAGCCGTATTGAGCTTCGTAAACAAGAAGTTGTCGATCTATCAGACGGATAAGATCATTTTCAGTATCAAACTTTTTAGCATTCAGATCCAAATGAATAACCGGATATTCAATCCAGTCCTTCTCCAGACTCTCCATCGCCAATCCTTCGAAAAGTTCTTTTCTTCCTTTAAAATAAGCTTCAAGAGTAGATAACAGCAAACTTTTTCCAAAACGACGGGGACGACTTAGAAAATAATAACTGCCAGTCTTTACCAATTTATAAATCAACGCAGTTTTATCAATGTAAAAGTAACCATCTTTTCGAATCTTTTCAAAGTTCTGTATGCCGATAGGATAAATTTTACTACTCATATTCTCAGGGATTTTTGATTTGCAATACACAAAGATACTTCTTTCCAAACAAATAACGCCAAGTTACACACAAAAGTTTCTATCACAAAGCTGCGCAAAAAAAGAACCGCCTTCCCCACAGGGAAAGCGGTTCCATACCTTATTTTTATGTCCGGAAAGGAAGAATTACATCATTCCGCCCATGCCGCCCATGCCCGGAGCGCCCATCGGCATTTCTGGTTTATCTTCTTTCTTTTCCACGATCACACATTCTGTAGTCAGGAACATACCTGCGATAGAAGCTGCATTTTCAAGAGCCACACGAGCTACTTTAGCAGGATCTACTACACCGGCAGCGTGCAGATTTTCGTAAACATCCGTACGAGCATTGTAACCGAAGTCACCTTTACCTTCACGTACTTTCTGAACAACTACCGCACCTTCCTTGCCTGCATTGGCAACAATTTCGCGAAGCGGTTCTTCGATAGCACGTTTGATGATACCGATACCTGTTGTTTCGTCCGCATTGTCACCCTTCATGCCTTCAAGAGAATCGATAGCACGGATGTAAGCAACGCCACCACCCGGGATGATACCTTCTTCGATAGCAGCGCGAGTTGCACGCAATGCATCGTCTACACGGTCTTTCTTTTCTTTCATTTCTACTTCAGAAGCAGCACCTACATAGAGAACTGCTACACCACCTGACAATTTAGCCAGACGTTCCTGCAATTTCTCACGGTCGTAATCTGATTTAGTAGCAACGATCTGAGCCTTGATCTGATCGCAACGTTCCTTGATGTTTTCTTTCACACCGGCACCGTTTACGATTGTTGTATAATCTTTAGATACTGTTACCTTGTCAGCAGTACCGAGCATTTCGATTGTAGCCTGTTCCAGTTTCAGACCTTTTTCCTCGCTGATTACCACACCACCTGTCAGGATAGCGATATCTTCCAGCATTTCTTTACGACGGTCACCGAAGCCCGGAGCCTTCACAGCACAAATCTTCAGCTGAGAACGCAGACGGTTTACTACCAATGTAGTCAACGCTTCGCTATCCACATCTTCCGCGATAACCAACAGAGGACGACCTGTCTGAACAGCCGGCTCAAGGATAGGCAAGAAATCTTTCAGGTTAGAAATCTTCTTGTCGTAGATCAGAATGTAGGGTTTCTCCATCTCACATTCCATCTTTTCCGTATTAGTAACGAAATAAGCAGACAGATAACCGCGGTCGAACTGCATACCTTCTACTACACCGATAGTAGTGTCAGTACCTTTAGCTTCTTCGATAGTGATTACACCGTCCTTAGAAACTTTACGCATAGCGTCAGCAATCAATTTACCGATTACCGGGTCATTGTTGGCAGATACAGTAGCAACCTGTTCGATCTTGTCGTAGTTGTCACCTACAGTTTCAGCTTGTGCCTTGATTGATTCTACCACTTTGGCAACAGCCTTGTCGATACCACGTTTGATATCCATCGGGCTTGCACCGGCAGTCACATTCTTCAAACCTTCAGCTACGATAGCCTGAGCCAAAACAGTTGCAGTAGTTGTACCGTCACCTGCATCGTCACCAGTCTTAGAAGCGACTTCTTTCACCAGTTGTGCACCGGTGTTCTGGTAAGCATCTGCCAATTCGATTTCCTTTGCTACTGTCACACCGTCTTTTGTGATGTGCGGAGCACCGAATTTCTTTTCGATGATAACGTTACGTCCTTTCGGGCCAAGAGTTACTTTTACTGCATTTGCCAATGCATCGACACCTTTTTTCAATTGGTCGCGGGCATCGATATTGAATAATATTTCTTTTGCCATAATGATATCTTATTTATTTTAAAATGATAAATTTAGAATTTTGAATTAACCCAGGATAGCGAGAACATCGCTCTGACGCATGATAAGGTATTTAGTGCCTTCTACTTCAAGTTCGGTTCCGGCATACTTGCCATAAAGAACTGTATCGCCTACTTTCAATACCATTTCTTCGTCTTTCGTTCCGTGACCAACTGCCACAACTTCACCCTTCAAAGGTTTTTCTTTTGCTGTATCAGGAATAATGATACCACCAATTGTTTTTTCTTCTGCAGGTGCAGGGAGGATAAGCACTCTGTCTGCTAATGGTTTAATGTTCATAGTTCTTTTTTTTGATTTTATTTGTTATACATTATATTCATGATTTGTCCTCTTCTTGAAGAAGACGCTAAATCAGTTGCGAAAAGTATGCCAAAGCAAAATAATGATTGTTTGGCAGAAATTGACTGACAAAATGACTGACAACAGGTTATTAATGGCAAAAAAGCATATTTGTTCCACACTTTTTAAACAATAGAAGCGGATTATTCCTTATAATAACGTATATTCGTAAATGAACCCCAAGATAAACTGTATAGATTATATGAATAAAATAAGTTTTGGCATATCCATCGCTTTTTGCGTACTCTATTCCTGCACTTCGCATACAGGACACAAAACTTCTGAAGAGACTTTACAGGCTGATTCACTGGCACAGGACACGATTGCGGAAACTGTGGCAGAACCTGTCGTCAAAAAGATTACTCCGGAAGAAATTCAAATCACCAAAGAACTACTGTATGATAAATACACGCTGGAAGATACATATCCTTATAAAGATACGACCCGCAGTTTCCAATGGGACAAAATAAAAGAACAGCTTGCTCTGCTCGAAAACATACAACTGCAGCCGTCTCAATGGGCTATCCTCCAGAATTACAAGAACAGAAACGGTGAAGCTCCATTGGTGAAAAACTTCAAAAGAAATGCCTACGGACGGGTAGCGGACACGCTTGGGGTAGAGCGATACCAGTCTGTCCCGCTTTATCTGCTGACGGATACGATAGCACCCGAACGCTACGGGCAGGATGGTGAACTGACGCGTTTTATTGAGGACGGAGAAAACTTTGTCAAAGCAGAACCGATATTTACAGAAGGCGAATGGATGATTCCTAGAAAGTATGTCAAAGTGATCGGAGATACGGTGGTTTTCAATAAAGCCATTTTCGTTGACCGCCATAATCAGAATATTACCGCACTGGAACGCACGGAAAAAGGGAAATGGGTAGTACGCAGTATGAACCCTTCTACTACCGGACTTCACCGACCGCCGTATGCGCAGGAAACTCCTTTAGGAATGTTCGTACTGCAGGAAAAGAAGGTGAAAATGATATTTCTGAAAGACGGCTCGAAGGAAACAGGAGGCTATGCGCCTTACGCCAGCCGCTTCACGGACGGAGCCTACATTCACGGAGTACCTGTCAATGAGCCCCGAAAGACACAGATAGAATATAGCTGGTCACTGGGAACTACTCCCCGATCACATATGTGTGTACGGAACGCAACTTCCCATGCCAAATTTATTTTCGACTGGGCACCTGTTAATGAGACGATTATTTTTGTTTTGGAATAAAAATCCCTATCTTTACCGCGATTTTATTTCAAGCTTAAACCCTATGCTTCAGAAAGTTATATTATTTTTATCATTCCTTTTCATTCCATTCAGCCATGTTTCAGTCGACACAATGGCCGTTCCTGCATCTGACTCTCCGACTCCTGTGTCCGAATTAGCTGCCGGCGAACAGCTCTTTGAAGAAATGGAGTTGGGTGGAATTGTCAATTTCATTGCATTCCGTCAGGCTGTCGCCGGTTACAACCGCATCAAGGAGAAGAGTAAACCGATTCTGACGCTGATTGACTTCTCAAAGCCGTCTACCGAAAAACGTTTTTTTGTCTTCGATATGGAGAAGAAACAACTGCTGTTTTCATCAGTAGTCTCACACGGACGAAACAGTGGAGGGAACTATGCCACTTCTTTCTCCAACCAAAACGGCTCTTATAAAAGTTCATTGGGATTTTATCTCACTGAAAACACTTACCAAGGCGGAAACGGCTACTCACTCATCCTAAACGGACTCGAAAAAGGAATCAATGACAAAGCAAAAGAACGTTCCATCGTCGTGCACGGGGCTTCATACGCCAATCCGACAGTAGCCGCCTCGGGACGTTTGGGGAGAAGTCTGGGATGTCCTGCCCTCCCGACAAAACTAGCCAAGCCCATCATTAATACAATTAAAGATGGCAGTGTTATGTTCATCTATGCCAATAATAGCAGCTATCTGGCTCAAAGCGACATCTTAAAAAATGTCAGTGCCCCCATGCCGGCACTCTAAACAGTCTTTATCAGAAAGAGCTGCACGGACTAACCGCACAAAGGAAGAACAACTTTACTTTATCGGCAGGGTAAACCAGAAGCAAGAACCTTTCTCCGGTTCACTATCTACGCCAATCTCGCCACCCAGTTGTTCCACAATGCTGCGGCAAATGGAAAGTCCGAGTCCTGTGCCATGTACAAAGGAATTCAGTTTGACGAAACGCTCAAAAATCTCGTTCTGCATTTCCGGCTCAATGCCAATGCCTGTATCGGCAACGTAGAAACGCAGATGAGCCTCATCAAGCTGATCATAGCCTACCCGTATATTTCCTTCTTCCGTGAATTTAATCGCATTGTTTACAAAGTTGGAAATAACCTGATGTAAACGATTGCGGTCACTCATGATGCGACATTCCGGCAGATGGCGGTCAAAAAGGATTTCCACGTTCGGTCTGGCCTTCATTCTCATAGCGAGAACAATATCTTCACAAAGCAGATTTACGTCCAACTCACGTTCGGTGAAATCGAATGTTCCCGCCTCAATCTTCGATAAGTCAAGAATATCTGAAATCAATTGTAATAACAGGTCATTGTTTTCTTCCACAATATCCATGTACTGCCGTCTTTCCTCCATATCCTCCGTATCCACCATCAGGCTGGAAAAACCAACTATGGCATTCAGCGGAGTGCGTATCTCATGACTCATATTGGCAAGGAAAGCAGACTTCAACCGGTCAGATTCTTCGGCTTTCTCTTTTGCCTCTATCAGTTTGGCTTCCGTTTCTTTCAAGGCAGTGATATCATAGTTGACTCCAATCAATTCCACTTGTCCTTTTTCCGGCTCATAGAGATTCAACACTACATTAGTACGCACCCAATTCCATTCATTCTTCGTACCGGGACGCAAAATACGCATCTCACCTTTGAAGGCTTTTGCTTTCCCTTTCTTTGCTTCTTCAAAAAAAGCAAGCATACGGGAACGGTCATCCGGATGCATTTTGGAGTAAACACCGACTACATCGGAAAGAGGTGTATTCTCATCTTCTCCCATATTCTTGAACCATTGCTTGATGGCATAGCCCTGACGATTCAGCAGATTGAGTTTGGCATATCCCACCTTGGCATAATCAGATATAAGAAGAAACAGATTCTCAAAATCAGAAATACGCTTCAAGGCATCAATACGCTCTGTATTATCCATATTAATAAGGATATATCCGGTAAGGCTACCATGATTATCATATAATTTGCGGACTTTTGTATAAAGTTCGATGACACCGGCTTTCAATGGACGATAATATCCCGTGTGGCGGGCACATTCGAACGAATAACGGGCACGAAAATCCGTAATACTGCTCTTGCGTATACTCTCAAGTATCTGGGCATCCACATTCGGGTTTTCAAAGAAATTGAGTCCGATCACCTCCGACTTATCTGAAATTCCCAGAATATCCATATCCCTCTCGTTCAAATCCACCAGATTCCCCTCTTTATCGTAAATCTCCACCCCGGCAGGAATATTGGCAAAGATGTTTTTGAAGAGTCTTTCACTGCGTGCCAAAGCTGCTTGTTCGAAGATTACTTTCTCTTTCGCTCTGCGCAGTTCAAGACAAATACTGATTACATTGGCCAAAGAAGACAGCCAGCGATAATCTTCGTCCGACCATGAAGCGGAACCATCGACCAAATCTACTCCCATAAATCCGTAGACATGATCATTGACTACTAACGGAGTCGCCATCAAAGCCTTGATTCCCTGACGGGACAACACCTCATATTCGCCCTGCCCCATTCCAGACATCGGCTTTAATGTTTCAAATAGAATAGGCTTCTTTCCCAATATCTGTGATGTCCACCACGGCATGAAGTCTACCGGAATTTCCTGCAATTCATTTATTTCCGCTTTTACTCCTTCCGCTACAACTTCATAGGTACAGTTATAAAAATGATTTTCTTCGTCCGTCTCGAAAATATAAGCACGTCCCGCCCGATAGAAAGCCAGAATATCTTTTAATATCTCATAAATTCCTGTCTCTACTTCTTCATCTTTCAGAAAACGGGACAAAGACCGTGAAATTGAGTTCTGATAATAAAGCAAATCATTGATACGGTGTGAGATGGTTTCCGTTTTTTCATATTCCACCTTTTCGACAGATTGCTGTTCAAAGTCTGCCGCATGTTCAGCCACATATTTCCATAAGGGGGCGGCGTTGAGTGACTGCATGATCTCATTGTTTTCCAGCAGTTGTTTCACTTCTTCAAAAGTCAGCAGATGTACAGACAAATCTTCGGTATCTTCCAGATGTTGATGATCTATCGGTTCGACATCCGTAGCAAGGAAGCAATGAGTCAGGTTGGTATGCGTACTCGGATTGGCAGATATCACCATGTATTCCTGCCAGTTTCCTTTTCCATATCCGGTCTCCTCCCACAGTTCGCGCTGAGCGGAAACTAATGGGGAAGCATCCTCTTTATCACAAACTCCGGCACAGAGTTCATAAGAGGTACGTCCCAATCCAGGACGATACTGACGGACAAATACAAATTTGCCGTCTTTGGTTATTGCTATCGTGTTTACCCAATCGGGATATTCAAGAATATAATATTCAGGGATGTGGTTTCCATTAGGTAATAGCATATCTTCGCAGCGAACTGTCAACCACGGGCGGCGAAACAGATATTTGCTACTTACTGTTTTCCAGGCCTTCTCTTTCTCTTCCATCATTATTTGGTTTGCTTGCGGCAAAAGTAATGATTTTAGCCGGATAACTATTGCCCTATACAAACAAATATCTGTTTTTTACTCGCAAGTGATCTCTATTGTCTGTACCTGTTCGAGGTACTTCTTTGTAGCACTAACCAGCGAACTCCCCATATAATACCAAAACATCAGGCTGATGATGATCATCAATGCACCGATCATCGCAAAGCGACTTCTTTGTTCCAACATACTGCTACTCATATCTCTTCTCCTCTCTTATTTTATGTTTTACAAAGATAACACCGAAATGCTACAAAAAATTGACAAGAATGTTTCAAAAAGCTTAAATATTGAATTTATTTAACCAACCGGAGGGAAATAGTCTCCTGCATACAGGCTGTTTTATCCTTCCGGAAATATTAATGTAACAATCTGCTACATTCAATTTAACGATTATTAGTTTATCCGCAAACTAGTTACTATCTTTGCACCCACTAACAACCCTTTTAATTACTATATGGCTTTTACTAATAATATTATGATTGTCCGGCATAAATTGCTGGCTGACCTTGTCAGACTCTGGAAAAACGACCAGTTAGTAGAAAAAATTGACCGTCTCCCTATTGAGCTGAGTCCGCGCAAATCAAAACCGCTGGGGCGTTGCTGCGTACACAAAGAACGTGCTGTATGGAGATACAAGACCTTCCCGCTGATGGGACTGGATATGACGGATGAACACGATGAAGTAACTCCTCTCTCCGAATATGCACGGATGGCACTGAACCGCCCGGAGCCAAGTAAGGAAAATATCATGTGTGTCATTGACGAAGCCTGTTCTTCCTGCGTACAGATTAATTACGAAATCACCAATCTTTGCCGAGGATGTGTGGCACGCAGCTGCTATATGAATTGCCCTAAGGATGCAATACGTTTCAAGAAAAACGGTCAGGCGATGATTGATCATGATACTTGCGTTAGTTGCGGTATCTGCCATAAGAGTTGTCCTTATCACGCGATTGTATATATCCCCGTTCCTTGCGAAGAATCCTGCCCGGTGAAAGCTATCAGCAAAGATGAGCATGGCGTGGAACATATTGACGAAAGCAAGTGCATCTACTGTGGAAAATGTATGAATGCCTGCCCGTTCGGTGCTATCTTTGAGATTTCACAAACCTTTGATGTACTGCAACACATCAAGAAAGGAGAAAAGTTGGTAGCTATCATCGCTCCGTCTATCCTCGGACAGTTCAAGACTTCTATCGAACAGGTATACGGTGCCTTTAAAGAAATAGGATTCACCGACATTATCGAAGTAGCCGAAGGAGCCATGATGACCACCAGCAACGAGGCACACGAACTGCTGGAAAAACTGGAAGAAGGTCAGAAATTCATGACTACCTCCTGCTGTCCTTCATACATTGAACTGGTAGAAAAGCACATGACGGAAATGAAACCGTACGTTTCTACCACAGGATCACCGATGTATTATGCGGCACGAATCGCCAAAGAGAAACATCCGGATGCGAAGATTGTATTTGTCGGTCCGTGCGTAGCCAAACGAAAAGAGGTACGCCGTGACGATGCTGTAGACTATATCCTGACATTCGAGGAAGTAGGTTCTATCTTGGATGGAATGGACATTCAGCTGGAACAGGTGAATTCTTTCTCTATACTGCATACTTCCGTCCGCGAAGCACATGGTTTTGCACAAGCCGGTGGTGTGATGGGAGCCGTAAAAGCATATCTGAAAGAAGAAGCGGACAAGATCAATGCTATCCAAGTGTCGGATATCAACAAAAAAAATATAGCCTTGCTGCGCGCCTGTGCCAAAACAGGAAAAGCAGCGGGACAGTTTATCGAAGTGATGGCTTGCGAAGGTGGCTGTATCACCGGACCAAGTACGCACAACGACATTGTTTCAGGACGTCGTCAATTAGCACAAGAACTGCTCAAGCGGAAAGAAAGCTATGAGACAATGGATAGATAAACTGCGAGAAGAAAGGACACTCCGACCGGAAGAATTCCGGCAACTGCTGACCGAATGTGACGGAGAATCATTGCGCTATATCAATAAACAGGCGCAAGAAGTCAGTCTCCGTCATTTCGGAAACCGGATTTTTATTCGCGGACTGATTGAAGTCAGTAACTGTTGCCGAAATAACTGCTACTACTGCGGTATCCGGAAAGGGAATCCGAATCTGGAACGTTATCGGTTATCCACAGAAAATATACTGAATTGCTGCAAACAAGGGTATGGACTCGGCTTCCGTACCTTTGTGCTGCAAGGAGGAGAAGACCCCGCACTGACAGAGGAACGGATAGAAGATATAGTCTCAACAATTCGCCGGAGTTATCCCGATTGCGCCATAACACTGTCACTCGGTGAAAAGTCGCGGGAAGCATACGAGCGTTTCTTTCAGGCAGGCGCCAACCGCTATCTGCTGCGTCATGAGACTTATGACAAAGAACATTATCAACAACTGCACCCTGTCGGTATGTCATGCGAGCATCGTCTGCAATGCTTACGGGATTTAAAGGACATCGGCTATCAGACAGGCACCGGAATCATGGTCGGCAGTCCGGGACAGACCATAGAACACTTGATTCAGGATATTCTGTTTATCGAACAGTTTCGTCCCGAAATGATTGGTATCGGTCCCTTCCTGCCTCATCGCGACACGCCTTTTGCCCAGTCCCCCAGCGGAACTGTGGAACAGACGCTCCTTTTATTATCCATCTTCCGCCTGATGCATCCGTCAGCGCTGATTCCGGCAACTACGGCACTGGCTACCCTCACTCCCGACGGACGGGAACGGGGAATACTGGCAGGCGCCAATGTTGTCATGCCCAATTTGTCGCCACAGGAAGAACGCAAAAAGTACAATCTGTATAATAACAAAGCCTCCCTCGGAGCGGAATCTGCGGAAGGACTTAACATATTGCAACAGCAGCTGGAAAAGATCGGTTATCAAATCTCCTTCTCCAGAGGCGATTACAAACAATAAAGAAATGTATAAAGTAGATTCACCCCAAGCAGAAGAATTCATTCATCATGAAGAGATTCTGGAAACTCTTGAATATGCACGGAATCACAAAGACAACCGCGCATTCATAGAACAGCTGATCGAGAAAGCCGCTCTTTGCAAGGGACTGACGCACCGCGAAGCAGCTACCCTACTGGAATGTGACCAACCTGACCTGATAGAACGAATCTTCCATCTCGCCAAAGAAATCAAACAGAAGTTTTACGGCAACCGTATCGTTATGTTCGCACCGCTTTACCTGTCGAACTATTGCGTAAACGGATGCGTATATTGCCCTTATCACGCCAAGAACAAAACAATCGCCCGCAAGAAACTGACGCAGGAAGAAATACGCAAGGAAGTAATCGCTTTGCAGGATATGGGGCATAAACGTCTGGCACTTGAAGCCGGCGAACATCCGACTCTCAACTCACTGGAGTATATACTGGAATCCATCCGGACCATTTATAGTATCAGACACAAGAATGGGGCTATCCGCCGTGTAAACGTAAATATCGCCGCCACTACCGTCGAGAACTATCGTCGGTTGAAAGATGCCGGCATCGGCACGTATATCCTATTTCAGGAAACTTATCACAAAGAGAACTACGAAGCCCTCCACCCCACCGGACCGAAAAGTAACTATGCGTATCATACCGAAGCAATGGACCGCGCCATGGAAGGCGGCATAGACGATGTAGGAATGGGAGTACTCTTCGGACTGAATACCTATCGTTATGACTTCGTAGGATTATTGATGCACGCAGAACATCTGGAAGCCCGTTTCGGTGTGGGTCCGCACACTATCAGCGTGCCGCGCATCTGTTCGGCGGACGATATCGATGCGGGGGATTTTCCCAATGCGATTTCCGATGATATATTCAGCAAGATTGTTGCTGTCATCCGGATAGCGGTTCCTTACACCGGCATGATTATATCCACACGTGAATCACAGGAGTCCCGCGAAAAAGTGCTTGAACTCGGTATCTCACAAATCAGCGGCGGCTCCCGCACCAGCGTAGGCGGCTATGCGGAAACGGAACTTCCGGAAGATAACTCCGCACAATTTGATGTAAGCGACACCCGGACACTGGATGAAGTGGTCAACTGGCTGCTCGAATCAGGATATATCCCCAGCTTCTGCACCGCCTGCTATCGGGAAGGACGCACCGGAGACCGATTTATGTCCTTAGTCAAATCAGGACAGATAGCCAACTGCTGCGGCCCCAATGCATTAATGACTCTGAAAGAATACCTCGAAGATTATGCGTCGGAAGACACCCGAATCAAAGGAATGAAGCTGATAGCCAAAGAGACCGACCGGATTCCGAATCCCAAAATCAGAGAAATAGCCATCCGGAACTTAAAAGAAATTGCGGAAGGAAAAAGAGATTTCAGATTTTAAGGGGCAAGGTGCCCCTGCCAAGTTTCCATGCGGATAATTAACGTTACAACAATTGCTTGATTTATGAATTTAGTCCACACCCCCAATGCCAACCGGCTCCACATCGCCCTCTTCGGAAAGCGTAACAGTGGAAAATCCTCCCTGATCAATGCACTGACCGGACAGGATACCGCTCTTGTTTCCGATACTCCCGGAACAACGACCGACCCCGTACAGAAAGCAATGGAAATTCACGGTATCGGTCCTTGCCTGTTCATTGATACTCCGGGATTTGACGATGAAGGTGAATTAGGAAACAGGCGTATCGAACGCACATGGAAAGCCGTAGAGAAAACCGATATCGCCCTTCTGCTTTGTGCAGGTGGTGGCTCTGCTGAGGAAACCGGAGAACCGGACTTCACCGAAGAACTTCATTGGCTGGAACAACTCAAGGCAAAAAACATCCCGACCATTCTGCTTATCAACAAGGCAGATATACGGAAGAACACCGCATCCCTTGCCATCCGGATAAAGGAGACTTTTGGAAGCCAGCCGATTCCTGTCAGTGCCAAAGAGAAGACAGGCGTCGAACTGATACGACAAGCCATTCTGGAAAAGTTGCCGGAAGATTTCGATCAGCAAAGTATCACAGGCAGTCTGGTAACGGAAGGAGATCTTGTCTTGCTGGTCATGCCACAAGATATTCAAGCCCCCAAAGGGAGGCTTATTTTGCCACAAGTGCAGACAATGCGGGAATTGCTCGATAAGAAATGTCTGATCATGAGCTGCACCACAGATAAGTTACGGGAAACGCTGCAAGCCCTCTCCCGCCCTCCTAAACTGATTATTACAGACTCACAAGTCTTTAAAACAGTCTACGAGCAAAAGCCTGAAGAAAGCAGACTGACTTCTTTTTCCGTTCTTTTTGCAGGCTATAAAGGAGATATCCGGTACTATGTGAAAAGTGCCTCAGCCATCGGAAGCCTGACAGAATCTTCCCGTGTACTGATAGCCGAAGCCTGCACACACGCCCCTCTATCCGAAGACATCGGGAGAGTAAAACTCCCGCATCTGTTAAGAAAGCGGATTGGAGAAAAGTTATCGATAGATATCGTGGCGGGAACTGATTTCCCGCAGGATCTCACTCCTTATTCTTTGGTAATCCATTGCGGCGCTTGTATGTTCAACCGCAAATATGTGCTGCGCCGCATCGAAAGAGCAAGATTACAAAACGTACCGATGACAAATTACGGAGTAGCTATCGCTTTCCTCAACGGGATACTTAATCAAATAGAATATTAAAATAAAAAGAACAGAATCTTGCAGACTTCAAGCATTTGTCTTATATTAGTCACGCAATCAAATATTTATTAACTTTAGACATAAACAAATGAAAAAGAGAACTATGGCTTTGGCCATCTTTCTGGCAACCGGTGTTACTATGCAAGCACAAGACCGACTGACACAGTACAAAGTCCGGAATGCCATCAGCGTTCGTACCCCCATTATGAACGACAGCATCAATCCTAAAGGAGAAAAACACACCAAAAAGATGTTACTCCAAACCCCGGTCGTACTGCATTTGCCGGATGCGCCGATGCAGTCGCTCACTGCGGACACAGCGGGGTATCTCAGCTTCGAGAAAGCAGATAAAGACAATAAACTTTATCTGGTTAAGACTCAGATTCGTGCAGAACGTTTCCTGAAAGGGAAGTTGAAAATCACCTCCCCCATCCGCTGGGAAGTCTTCATTGACGGAGCCTCCAAGCAAGTAAAAGATGCGGCAGAAGACAGCATCACCTCCGGCTCATCACGTGACATCGCTCTTAGCCTTGAACCGGAGCGGGATTACGAGATAATCATCAAACTGCTTTCTGCTTCCGATGACAAAGCGGCACCAACGCTGAAATGCGAACTGATCAAAGACGAGAAATTCAAGGATACCGCCTGCAATCTAGATCCGGAAGCAAAGAAGCGTTTTTCTCTAGACAATACAGTTTATGGCAACCGTGCCATCGCTGTTTCCATCTCTCCCAGCGGAAAGTATCTGTTGACCCGTTATTGGGATAACCACGCCGCCAAACGCTCACGTACTTATTGCGAACTGACGGAACTAAAGAGCGGAAAAGTACTCCTGACCAATCTCAGAGACGGCATGAGCTGGATGCCCAAAAGTGATAAACTATACTACACAGTAACCGCCCTGACAGGAAATGACGTAATCACCCTCGACCCTGCCACACTCCGCGAAGAAACGATTTTGCAAAGTATTCCCGAACAGAGTTTCAGATGGTCGCCCAACGAAGATTTTCTGATTTACTATCCTCGCGAAGAAGGAGTCAAAGAAGATGGTCCTCTCCGCCGCATCGTAAGTCCGGCAGACCGTATTCCCAATTCCCGCGGACGGAGTTTCCTTGCGAAATACAACCTGGCCGACGGTATCTCCGAGCGCCTGACCTATGGCAACCACAGCACATATCTGCAAGATATTTCTCCGGACGGAAAATACATGTTATATAGTACATCCAAAGAAAACATCACTCAACGTCCGTTCTCTCTGTCCTCACTTTACCAGGTAGATTTGGAAACGTTGAAAGTGGATACCCTTTTCTATGAAGACCGCTTTATCGGAGGTGCGGGCTACTCTCCTGACGGCAAGCAGCTATTGCTGACCGGCAGCCCCGAAGCGTTCGGCGGCATCGGAAAGAATTGTGGCAATCACCCTATTGCCAATGATTTCGATACTCAGGCCTTTATTATGGATCTGAGTACCCGCAAGATACAGCCGATTACCAAAGACTTTCATCCGACAGTCAGCCCTCTGCAATGGAATCATGGCGATGGATGCATCTATTTCAATACGGACGATGGCGATTGCAAAAACATCTACCGTTATTCTCCGAAGGACGGAAAATTTGAGAAGCTGAACCTTGAAACGGATGTTACCAGCGCTTTCGCTCTGTCCGAATACAATCCGGGCATCGCAGCTTACATCGGTCAATCGGACTACAATGCCGGAGTAGCCTATCTCTATGACATGAAGAAAAAGACTTCCAGCCTGCTTGCCGATCCGATGAAGCCGATTCTGGAGAAAATAGAATTAGGCAAAACAGAGCCGTGGAACTTTACCGCTTCCGACGGAACTGTCATCACTGGCAAGATGTGCCTGCCTCCGAATTTCGATCCGAACAAGAAATATCCGATGATCGTATATTACTATGGCGGCACGACTCCGACTACCCGCGGAATCAGTAATCCGTATTGCGCACAATTATTCGCTTCACGTGACTATGTGGTCTACGTCATCCAGCCTAGCGGAACGATTGGCTTCGGACAGGAATTCTCCGCCCGCCACGTCAATGCATGGGGCAAACGTACAGCAGATGACATCATCGAAGGCACGAAGCAGTTCTGCAAAGAGCATCCGTTTGTGGATGAAAAGAAAATCGGATGTCTCGGTGCTTCTTATGGCGGATTCATGACGCAGTATTTACAGACGCAGACGGATATTTTCGCCGCTGCCGTGTCGCACGCCGGAATCAGTGACGTGACCAGCTACTGGGGGGAAGGTTACTGGGGGTATTCCTACAATGCCATCGCCGCAGCCGACAGTTACCCGTGGAAGGACCCGGACTTATTCACCAAACAAGGCTCCCTGTTCAACGCCGACAAGATAAACACTCCGTTACTGCTGCTACACGGTACGGTAGATACCAATGTGCCTATCGGTGAAAGTATCCAGCTTTTCAACGCGTTGAAGATACTTGGCAAGACTGTAGAGTTCGTGACCGTAGACGGAGAAAACCATTTCATCTCCGATTATGACAAGCGAATCAAATGGCATAACTCCATCATGGCATGGTTTGCCCGTTGGCTACAGGATCAGCCGGAATGGTGGAAGGAAATGTATCCGGAACGCCATTTATAATTTATGATAAATACGTATCCCCGGTCGTACACAAGAGTAATTCTTGGATATACGACCGGGGATACTTCTACTTTGCAATCTCATCTATTTTAATTCTACCTCGATAGCTGCCGGATAAAGCCGTTGCGGATCGAAGAACACAGCACAACTATTAACCATATTCTTCAAATCAGCCTTTACTTTTCCTTCGAAAACCTTTTTGCCGTTCACCGTCAGAGTCACCTTTTCAGTTAAATCGACCAGCTCGTCACAGAGATAAATGACCACTTTCCCTTTATGCGCCTGCGCATATTTCTTCGCAAACTTCATCTCTATTCCCCATCGTTGATCCTTCTCCGTAGCTTCATAAACAACATCATCGACCTTCAATGAAATATGATTTCCCGAAATACTCATTTCATAATAAGTACGCGACTTCCCCTCTTCATCGGATCTTTCCTTCACATACAGATTATAAAATCCTTTCCGGTAGAGTCCGTCCATCTCAAAATTCTCCCAGCTTACATATTTGGGATAAGGATTGCGGACATATTGCTTCAGCCAGGGAGTCGTCGGACGATAATCAATACTATGCCCCATTCCGGGAATCAGTTCTATCTTGTGAGTGAAATAGCCGGGATGCTGATGCGCCAAACTATCGAATGCTTCCAGCACATATCCGGTCAGTGTATTCCGGTAAAATCCGGTATCCTTATCTCCTGTCCGCAAAGAAAAAGCAATATTACTACAATTCTCCGCAGGAGCATTCTTTAAAGGTTCCCCTCCTGCCATCGGTCCCGCAGCAGCCCAATAATCAGCATAAAATGAGGCCAGACGCTGACTGCCATATCCGCCTTCCGAGATTCCGAAAACATACACTCTGTTGGGATCAATCTTTCCCAAGAGCAAGGATTGTCGGAGCAATTTCTCCCAGGCAAACTGTTTAGCTTTCTGCCACCAACGATAGTACTCTCCTTCGTTCGGAATCTGTGGAATAAAGTAAACGGAAGGAGCATCATCAAAATTCCGGCAAATTTTTAACCCGGTACTCCATTCCCGCTCTTTGGGTCCCGAACCATGCAGATAGAGGAATAATGGAAGTTCATTTCCTGTTTCATCTGTCCCTTTCATTCCCCAGTAATAGGGCATCACTGCATTTGGTTCCAAACTATCAGGAAGTTTCCAGTAGCCGGTAGAAGCGGATGAGAGTGTATCCAAAGCTATTAATTTTTCTTCTTTAAAACCATCATTTGCCTCTTTCCACAACTGCCATACGACATCACGATAGTGTTCTACTTCTGACAGTTTCAACGGTTTTCCTGCGTCAAAAGTGGTTGTCTTACCGGAAAGAGATTCAGAAAAGAACGTAACAATCTCTTTTCTTGTCTGTGCCTTCACTGACTTCTTCAGGGAGTTCTCATTGGTTTCGAGTTCATGAGCAGTCGAGGAGGCAATACTGGCAGCACAGATTATACCTAGAAAAAGTGTGTTTCTTATTGTTTTCATATTACTTTGGGGGTTGTTGTTTTTCATATATTTGCTATCAATTCAATGTATGCACAAAGATAGAAATTACTGTCCGGCTCTCCTTATTTTTTCAGTCTAATATAAAACGAAGATCTAAAGTTTTTAATTAAGAAATGGAATTAAGCCTTCCGAAAATATGAGTTCAAGAAGCAATTGTTATATGAAATTACCGTTTCATTCTATATAGTTTCCGATAGTCTATTTTCATTCGGAGCCGCATCTTTTTATCTTTACAAAAACAAAAACAGCCTTTAATAAACACGGATTCTGTTTATAATAAACTTATTGCACGTTTATTAAAAACGGTATCCAAGTTTATTAAAAACGATATTTGTCCCTTTTTAAGTACGAGACGAAATATAGCAGGCATAATTAACGACAAAATGGGGCAATAATCATCTGATCATTGCCCCATTCCAAGTTCTTCTGATACTTATAAGTAACAGTATAAAGGTGATATTTATGTATCTATTTTTCTTATTATATTCATTTTATTTATGCCTTTTCTTTTCCCAAAGATACAACATAAAAAGTCATTTGTCAAGTACTTCACCGGAAAAGCGGATATTCTTACTCTATACCCTGCTTTTAGTTGCGTAAAGCAGCTATCAGTTCTTCCACCGAAACAAGATTCTGTTCGCCGGTTTCCATATTCTTCAGCATTGCTTTGCCTTCGTTCATTTCGTTCTCTCCTACGATAGCTACAAACGGAACACTCTTGGCATTGGCATAGCTCATCTGTTTCTTCATCTTTGCCGCATCCGGGAAGATTTCCGCACGGATACCTGCCGCACGAACTTTTGCCAGCATACTCATAGAGAAAGCAGCTTCTTTATCACCAAAGTTTACGAACATCAATTCCGTACCGTTCACTGCTTCCTTCGGATAAAGTTCCAGTTGATTCAATACATCGAAGATACGGTCTGCACCAAAAGAAATGCCGACTCCCGACACACCGGCCATGCCGAATACTCCTGTCAGGTTATCATAGCGACCACCACCGGTGATACTGCCGATCTGCACATCCAGCGCTTTCACTTCGAAGATGGCACCGGTATAATAATTCAATCCGCGAGCCAGCGTCAAGTCAAGTTCGATTTCATTTTTCAAGCCCATTGTTTCCAGTGTGCCCAGAATAAATTCGCTTTCTTCCACTCCTTTCATGCCTGTTTCACTGGCTGCCAGCACGCTCTTTAGTGTAGCCAGCTTTTCAGTATTGGTTCCGCTCAGCAGAATGATCGGCTGCAATTTGGCAATCGCCTCATCACTGATCCCTTTCTCTTTTAGTTCCGCATTGACGTTCTCCAGACCAATCTTATCCAGTTTGTCAATAGCCACTGTGATATCTACAATCTTATCCGCTTCACCGATAATCTCAGCGATACCGGAAAGAATCTTGCGGTTATTGATCTTAATACACACACGGATGTTGAAACGGCTGAATACTGTATCGACAATCTGCATCAGTTCTACTTCATTCAGCAGTGAATCGCTGCCGACAACATCAGCGTCGCATTGATAGAACTCACGGTAACGTCCTTTCTGCGGACGGTCTGCACGCCATACCGGCTGTATCTGATAACGCTTGAACGGGAAAGTTATTTCATCGCGGTGCATCACCACGTAACGGGCAAAAGGCACTGTCAAGTCATAGCGCAAACCTTTCTCACAGAATTTGCTTGCCAGCTTAACAGCATTACGACTCAATAACTCTTCATCCGTGATGCCGGAAAAATAATCTCCGGAGTTCTGAATCTTAAATAGAAGTTTGTCACCCTCATCGCCATATTTCCCCATCAGTGTAGAAAGCATCTCCATCGACGGAGTTTCTATCTGCTGGAAACCATACAGATGATATACGTCACGAATCGTATTGAATATATAATTACGCTTCGCCATTTCTACCGGCGAAAAGTCACGAGTTCCTTTAGGAATACTTGGTTTTGCTGCCATGATATAATTACTGTTTAGTATTTTAATTGCGCAAATTTACTGCAAATTTCCGAGCAACGCTTGCATATATCTAAAAAAAACATCAATAAAAAAAGAACGCCTCCATAGTCTTTGAAAACGATGGAGGCGTCAAAACGATTAATCTTATCTCTTAGTCTCTTCTGCCCATAGCAATCATAATGTAATAGATCAGCGTAGCCAATGAACCCAGTGCAGCAACTACATAGGTGTATGCAGCAGAGCGAAGAGCGTCTTCGGCTTGCGTATGATTGTATGAATTAGTAATGCCGGATGAACTCAGCCACACAAGCGCGCGCTTACTTGCATTGATTTCCACCGGCAAGGTGATAAAGCTGAACAAAGTAGTGGTAGCAAACAGAATGATACCGATCCACAACAATTGCGGGAAGGAGTTGAACAGCAGAATACCGCCCAGCAATACCCAAGTCATGATAGAGGACGAAAAATTCACTACCGGCACCAAGGCACTGCGCATTTTCAACGGAGCATACATACGTGCGTGCTGAACAGCGTGTCCACATTCGTGTGCCGCTACGGCAGCCGCCATGATACTATTACTTTCATATACACCTTCACTCAGATTCACTGTTTTGTTAGCAGGATTGTAGTGGTCGGTCAGCTGACCGGATGTATGAGTTACTTGTACATCGTAAATTCCATTGTCGTGCAGCATCTTCAGAGCTACGTCGCGTCCTGTCATACCGTTTCCTGTCGGAATTTTGGAATACTTCTTGAATTTGTTCTGCAAATTCATCTGTACCAACCAACTTGCTACGGCAATACCAATAAATAATACCCAATAAGACATCATATACTTTTCATTTTAATTATTACTCTATATCTCTATAAACAAATTGTTTGCCAAAAATAAAGGGAAACTACGTATGTAACGATAGTTTCCCTATGCTTTTATGAAGAATTAGCTAAAAATTAGTCAATTGTAAGTTCTACAACGTAATCAATATCTTTTGGTATCTCTGCAAGCTCCAGCAACACGCCTTCTTTATTTTTAGTGAAGCGGACAGGTGTGCCGTTCTTAAACAGTACTGCTTTCTTCACCTTCTTATCCGCCAAAGGCAGGAACAGGGCTTTATCCTGCAAATTCAGAATATGCACATACAGCTTGTTTCCTTTCTGCGTCGTCACTCCCCAATCATGCGGAGCAACCGCACCGCCACGGGTTCCATAAATCGTTTCACCATATTGGTTCATCCACTCTCCCATTTCTTTCAACCGCTGTACGGCTACTTCCGGAAGCTCTCCGTCGGGCTGAGGGCCGATATTCATCAACAGGTTTGCATTCTTTCCGGCTGCCTTTACCAGATAATGAATCAGCGTCTTCGTTGATTTATAATTTTGATCCGTAATCTTATATCCCCACATACCATTCATCGTTTCGCAGGTTTCCAAAGGCAGGTGACTTACACTTTGTCCGGAAAGTCCTGCGGTATTTTCTCCGGGCAGGTCACGTTCGAATATCTGAATATCTTCACCGGCAAAAGGAGTCTGATGATGGTTATTTCCTATCAGGCAGCCCGGCTGCAGTTTATGGATCATGGCATATTGTTCCGGCAACTCCCAGTTAAAGCCGGGATTTCCATCCTGATCCCACCATCCGTCAAACCAAATGGCTCCTACCGGACCATAATTAGTCAGCAGTTCCGTCAGCTGATTGTTCATGAACTGATAATAGCTTTTCCAGTCTCCTTTCGGATTCGGACGTCCTGTACCCCGTCCTGTACGACCCCAAGGATAATCTTCCCGCGTCCAGTCAAGATGAGAGTAGTAGAAATGGAGTTTGATTCCCTGTTTGCTACAGGCTGCTGCCAGCTCCTTGATGATATCCCGCTTAAAGGGGGTTGCCTTCACGATATTGAAGTCAGAATACTTGGTATCGAACATGGAGAAGCCGTCATGATGGCGGGAAGTCAGGCAGATATATTTAGCTCCCGACGCTTTGATGGCAGCCACCCACTTATCCGCATCAAACTTGGAGGGGTAGAAACCGCCTGCCAGTTTGGCATACTCCTTATAATTCAGATTATTGTTTGTCATAGTCCACTCACCGGTGGCAAGCATGGCATACAGTCCCCAATGAAGGAAAATACCGAATTTATTATCCTGAAATTCCTCACGGGCTTTAAGGTTTTCTTCACCAGGCTGGTAAGAAGACTGTGCGTGGAGCCGGGAAGAGATTCCCAGACTCATACCTATTAATAATAGGAAAGTAATGAAATGTGTTTTCATAATGCGTTATAGTTAATATTGGGGGTAAAGAAAAAACAAAAAGGCGGAGTAATTTCCATTTCTCCGCCTCTCATTAAGTTATAGAACAAAGTTATTCTAGGAATAGAATAACATTTCTTATTCTTCTGTATAACGTTCGATTGTCTGGGCTCTGTCCGGTCCGACAGATACAATCTTGATTTCCACACCAAGTTGTTCTTCCAGGAAAGTCAGATAAGCATTGAATTCTTCCGGGAATTCATCTTCGCTCTGCATCTTTGTCATATCTGTCTTCCAGCCCGGCAGTTCTGCATATACAGGTTCCACACCTTCAGTGATGTCATATGGGAAATAATCAATTTCCTCGCCATCTACCTTATAAGCAACACAAGCCTTGATGGTATCGAATGTATCGAGCACGTCGCTCTTCATCATAATCAGTTTGGTAACACCGTTTATCATAACGGAATATTTCAGAGCTACCAGGTCAATCCATCCGCAACGGCGTTTACGTCCTGTTACAGAACCGAATTCATGTCCCAGTGTACACATCTTGTCACCAGTCTCGTCGAACAGTTCTGTCGGGAACGGACCGGCACCTACACGAGTACAGTATGCCTTGAAGATACCAAACACCTCGCCGATACGGTTCGGAGCTACTCCCAGACCGGTGCAGGCACCTGCACAAACCGTATTGGAAGAAGTAACAAACGGATACGAACCGAAATCAATATCAAGCATCGTTCCCTGCGCACCTTCGCAAAGAACACTCTTACCATCTTTCAGATAGTTGTTAACCTCATGCTCACTGTCTACAAAATGGAACTGTTTCAGATATTCGATACCTTCCATCCATGCTTTTTCCAGTTCTGTGAGGTCATATTCGTAGTTCAGACTTTTCAGGATTTGTTCGTGACGAGCTTTCGCCGCACCGTATTTCTGTTCGAAGTTATGAAGGATATCACCTACACGAACACCATTACGGCTAACTTTATCCGTATAAGTAGGACCAATGCCTTTACCGGTTGTTCCTACTTTCGCATCTCCCTTGGCTGCTTCGTAAGCGGCGTCCAGTATGCGGTGTGTCGGAAGGATGAGATGAGCTTTCTTAGAAATGTGCAAACGCTCTTTCAATGGGTGTCCCGATGCTTCGAGTGCCTCAGCTTCCGCTTTGAACAATGCCGGATCGAGCACTACACCGTTACCGATAATATTTACCTTATCTCCCTGAAAAATACCGGAAGGAATAGAACGAAGTACATACTTCTGTCCTTCGAACTCAAGTGTATGACCGGCATTCGGACCGCCCTGGAAACGAGCGACCACATCGTACTTAGGTGTTAATACGTCGACTACTTTACCTTTACCTTCGTCGCCCCATTGTAATCCTAATAGAACATCTACTTTCATTTTTCTTTTTTATTGTTGTTACTGACTTTTTTCCGTTTATTAGCTCTGTCGCACTTGCTGCACAATCCATATATATATAAGGAGTAATGCGAAAGTTGAAAGCGGCTTAATTTTGTATTTTCGATGGCATGCTGCAATTCCTCGTTCTGAAACTCAGTCACTTTACCACATTGAGTACATATCTGATGATGATGCGTCTCGCGATTGTATGATTTTTCGTATTGGGAGGAAGTGCCGAACTGATGCTTGATGATCAGCCGTGCATTGATCAGCAGAATGATAGTATTATAAAGAGTCGCCCGGCTCACCCGGAAATTCTCCTGATCCATCATCCGTGAATAGAGCATATCGATATCGAAGTGTCCGTCGATGGAATAGATAGTTTCGAGTATGGCGTAACGTTCGGGAGTCTTCCGATGCCCGTTCGCCGTGAGATATTCTGTGAATATCTGCCTTACTGTATCTTTCACATTTTGAGTTTCCATCATCAGCACAAAATTAGCGCGAACAAAGTTAAGCCTTTTTTGTGGAAAGCAAAAGAATTTCTGAGAATAAGTAATAAGTATTAAGTAATAAGTATTAAGTAATAAGTATTAGGTATTAACCGTAGCTACTTAGATTCCATGCGGCGGATATCCGCATGGTAATACTTAATACTTATTACTTAATACTTATCACTAGCTTCTTCTTTTACCATATTATAGAGCATCTGCTCCGCTTCCACTGTGGAATCTGCCATTCCTTCAACCATCCGGCAAACACGGAAAGCGTGTTCTTCGTTATGCTGCATATACTTACGGATAGCCAGAAGAGCTGCATTCCGCACATGATAGCTTTCTGAATGAACAGCGCAAAGTGCCTGATCGAGCAATTCGCCGGAGGCTCTTTCTGTCATATCTCCCTTTTTCATCAAAAGACGGGCAGCCGTCAGGAAACCGCAAGTCTGCACATATTCCTGTTCATCAGCCATCCAATGAAAAGATTTAGCAGGGGCATACGGCAAATGCTGGAAAAGATTCATACAGGTCAGTTCCGCAATCTCTATGTTACGGATACTTTCTACCCAGATATCAGCTATTTCGGGATAAAAGGTATCCACAGGCTGCAACATGGCTGCCATGATTTTGCATTCGCGAATGTCTTCTTTCCACAATGCCTGCGCCAGGTCATGGTTCTTTTCATACCCTTCGACAATCATCTTTATGCGGGGGATTTCGACTCCGAAATTGAGTTTGTATACCAATCCCTTCTCACGCATACTTTGGGACACAGCCCCGTTCATAGAGAGACGGAGCTGTGTTTTGATATCCTTCAGTTGTTCTTTTATATCCATTTTCAATATTAATTATTTACGGAAGGCAACGGAGAATAATCTTTGCTGTAGCGCAACATTTGTTCTACATAGTCTTCATCATAAGACACGGTAACGTCCGTGATATTTCCATCCTTGTCAGTCACCAGTTCATAAACCGGATTTATAAAACCTTTGTAAGGAGCCAGATTCAGTTTCTTATAGCGTGCCAACACTTCGGCGTGCAAAGCAGGATCAACCTTCACGGCATAATTTTCGACCAATGTACGGGCACCCTCAAAATCACCGGTCGATTTGATTCGCTGGATTTCAGCCAGCAGTTCACCAAACAACTGACGGACTTTCTCATAATCATTGACTACAACATAGGTCTTTCCGTCCTTCTTCACCATTTCGACCACTTTGTCAGGAGCACCTTTCTCAAATACCCAGCGGGCAATCAGCTGGCGGTTGCGCATATGAGCTTCTTCGATATTATTTCCCGGTTCAATACGTACAAGCTGAGTCATCAGACCGTTCATCAGGAAAGTATAATATTCAGCTTTATAAGCCTCTGCATCCGGAACAAGTTTCAGTTCCACCAGTTTCGGGTCGGCCACATAATACAATCCGAACAGGTCGGCACGTGCTTCTTCTATAGTGGAACCATACGCTTTCAAAGCGTCAGGGTCTACTCCCGGAAGCAATTTGCCCGAACCATGTCCCAGACATTCATGTAAGTCTGTATGAAGTTCACCTGTCAGGTCGCCATATTGGTCGATCCGCTGTCTCTCTTCGTCATTGCAGACAAACTCTTCATTGAACCCGTTACCGTGGGCAGCTTTATTATAAGCATCTGTGATATTGCCGATAGTAACTGACTTAGAGCCGTGATGGGCACGAATCCAGTTAGCGTTCGGAAGATTGATACCGATGGCAGTTGCAGGATATAAGTCGCCGGCAAGAATAGCGGCAGTGATCACCTTGGCAGATACCCCTTTTACCTTTTCCTTTTTGAAAGATTTATCAACCGGCGAATGATCTTCGAACCATTGCGCATTGCTGCTGATAATCTCTGTGCGGTGCGTAGCATCCAAGTCTTTGAAGTTGACCAGTGATTCCCAGCTGGCCTTCACTCCCAGCGGATCGCCGTAACTTTCTGTAAAGCCATTAACGAAGTCAATTCTTGAATCAAGGTCTTTCACCCAAAGGATAGCATATTCATCGAAGTCTTTCAGGCTGCCTGTTTCGTAAAATTGAATCAGTTTGCTGATCACAGCTTTCTGTGCATCATTTTCGGCAACCGTTTCCGCTTTCTTCAACCAGTACACAATCTTTTCAATCGCCTGAGTATAAAGTCCGCCTACCTTCCAGACTTTTTCCTGTATTTTCCCATCTTCTTTCACCAATCGGCTGTTGAGTCCGTAAGAAACCGGAGTTTCATCTTTTGGGTCTTTCATTGCTCCGTAGAAGCTTTCCGCTTCCTGCTGAGTGACTCCGTCGTAATAATTGCAGGCAGAAGTCAGCACCAAGTCTTCACCGTCCGCCTGATTTACACGCTTTGCCAGGATAGCCGGATCGAACATAACCGGGAAGAGCTCATCACAGAGTTGTTCGGCAGTCTGTCCTTCTGATAACGGAAGTAATTGGGCGTCTGTTCCGAGCACTGCCTGTTTCAAGAAGTCCTGCGAGAAACCGGGCACAAACTTTTCCATGCCGTAATGATGATGAATACCATTGGAGAACCATACCCGTTTGAGGTACACTTCCATATTTTTGAAGTCGGGAGCCGACTTGTCTCCTTTATAATTGGTGTAAACGGCTTCGAGCATCCGACGGATTCTCAGGTTATACTTTCCGTTCTGATCAAACAGGATGTCGCGTCCTTCCAGCGCAGCCTGAGTCAGGTAATAAACCAGTTCTTTCTGTTTCAGCGTCAAGGTTTCGAATTCGGGAACCTTGTACCGCAATATTTGTAAGTCTGCAAATTGTTCCACTGTATAATCAAATTTATCTGCCTCAGCAGTTGTTGTTTTGGCCCCACCGCAGGATGCAAGGATCGTAGCGGTAACTGCCATCGAAATAAAATGTTTTTTCATAATTACTGATATTGATTAATTAAATAAGAAAAGGAATTATCCCCGAACTTTTCATTCAGAGGTAATTCCTTTTGGTCAGTATCGGAAAACGCAATTACTTCTTACTTTCAGCGTGTTTCTTGCGATATCCGTTAGGAGTTTCACCTACGTTCTTGTAAAATGCAGCGTAAAAAGATTGACGATTTGCAAAGCCAACCATTGCACTGATTTCTTCCACATTCTTGTCGGCATAACGCTTGTCTGTCAACAAATGCAGAGCGTCTTTCACTCTGTACTCATTCAACAAACAAGAGTAGTTCATACCAAAACGAGAATTCACTACTGCAGAAAGGTAGCGAGTATTGGTCTTCAACTCTTTAGCCAAATCTTTAGCTGAATAGTCAGGATCTTTATACTTCTTCTGAACTACTACAATGTTCAGAATCTTGTCATACAACTCGTCTGCCAGTTCCGGTCTGATTAATGACCGATATGCAGCCTTCTTTTCTTTCTTTTCCCTCAGATTGTAGGGACGTTTCTTTGGAGCTTCCTCCGCTTTTTTGTTCTCTAAATCACTCATTGAATTAACTGGTTAGGGTTTGTTTATTTGTTATTAATTGCTCATTCGCAACGTTACATGTTACAAATGTCTTACTTTTTTTTTAAACACACAATTATTTTGTGCATTTTTTTTCTAATAAAACAATCAAAAACCTTGAAAAAGAGGAATTAAGGGTGAATAATAAGAAACTTTAACTCTTGGAGCATTTAAATCAAAACATAAATCGAGACATGATAAAGATTGCTAAAGAAAAGCGTACCTTTGCCACAAAGTTTAAACAAATGTTGATGAAAGAAACTCTAAAATCATATTTCGGTTATGACAGCTTCCGGTCCTTACAGGAAGAAATCATCCGCCACCTGCTGAACAAGCAGGATTCACTGGTACTGATGCCCACTGGCGGAGGTAAATCGATCTGTTATCAACTGCCTGCATTGCTCTCCGAAGGTACAGCTATAGTGGTCTCCCCGCTTATCTCACTGATGAAAGACCAGGTAGAAACGTTGCAAGCCAACGGCATCGCAGCAGGAGCACTCAACAGCAGCAATGACGAAACGGAAAATGCCAATCTCCGCCGTGCCTGCATCGAAGGACGCCTGAAACTGCTTTATATTTCACCGGAGAAGCTGATAGCGGAAAAGGACTATCTGTTGCGGGATATGAGTATTTCGCTCTTCGCTATTGACGAAGCCCACTGTATTTCCCAATGGGGACATGACTTCCGTCCGGAATATACACAAATGGGAATGCTCCATCAGCAATTTCCGCAGGTACCGATTATTGCATTAACGGCAACAGCCGACAAAATAACCCGTGAGGATATAATCCGACAGTTGCATCTGATACAGCCCCGGACGTTTATTTCTTCTTTCGACCGTCCCAACATCAGCCTGGACGTAAAACGCGGTTTTCAGGCAAAAGAGAAGAATAAAGCGATTCTGGAGTTTATCCATCGCCACAGAGAAGAAAGTGGAATCATTTATTGTATGAGCCGTAATAAAACGGAAACTGTAGCACAAATGCTGCAAAAGCAGGGAATCCGATGCGGTGTCTACCATGCCGGATTGTCTCCGCAGCATCGGGACGAGACTCAGAATGACTTCATTAATGACCGTATTCAGGTAGTATGCGCCACCATTGCTTTTGGTATGGGAATTGACAAATCGAATGTCCGATGGGTTATTCATTATAATCTTCCTAAAAGTATTGAAAGTTTTTATCAGGAAATCGGGCGTGCCGGACGGGATGGCTTGCCAAGCGACACTGTATTATTCTATTCACTGGGCGATCTGATCCTGTTAACTAAATTCGCCACAGAAAGCAACCAACAGACGATCAATCTGGAAAAGTTGCAACGTATGCAGCAATACGCCGAAGCGGACATCTGCCGCAGAAGAATTCTGCTGAGCTATTTCGGAGAAACCTCAACAGAAGACTGCGGCAACTGTGATGTCTGTAAAAACCCTCCACAACGCTTTGACGGTACAGTCATCGTACAAAAAGCGTTGAGCGCCATCGCTCGTGCAGAACAACAAATAAGTACAGGGATATTAATTGATATTCTTCGTGGAAGTTATTCGGCAGAAGTTACGGCAAAAGGATATCAGGAATTAAAGACGTTTGGAGCAGGGCGAGACATACCACCTCGTGACTGGCAGGATTATTTACTCCAAATGCTACAACTGGGCTATTTCGAAATTGCCTACAATGAAAATAACCATCTCAAGATCACTCCAAGCGGAAGTGACATTCTTTTTGGAAAAGCGAAAGCAATGCTTGCCGTGATTCATCGGGAAGAAATCGTCACAGGAAAAGGGAAAAAGAAGAAGGTGGTCATCGCAAAAGAACTTCCTTTCGGTATCCCCGGTGGAGAAAACGAAGATTTATTCGAAGCACTACGGGGATTGCGGAAACAGATTGCCGATCAGGATGGCCTTCCGGCATATATCGTTCTATCGGATAAGGTGTTGCATCTGCTCAGTATTTCACGGCCGACTACCATCGAAGCATTCGGAGAAATCAGTGGTATCGGAGAGTTTAAGAAGAAGAAATATGGAAAAGAGTTTGTGAATCTGATTAAGCAGTTTGTATAATAATGTATTGAGCCGTCCCATCGATTTACCTTTAATAAAGAGTAACTTATTCAAGCGTAACCAGGAAGGACCATATAATAAGATGAGTAAACAAAAAAGGGAAGCAATCGCTTCCCTTTTTTGTTTAATTCAAGAACATCCGATCTATTTAGCCTATAATCCATTTACTGCCCGGTATGAATGAGATAATCTTTGTCGTTATATAACAGCAGACAAATGTAGTCACTGCAATACATGGGATAGCGGCAACAGTAGGCAGTTCCAGCGTATTTTTGAATACTGTCGCCCATAACCCGAGCCAGAATATATGCATAAGGTACATACCATAGCTAAGTTTCGACATATCTGTTACGAAACGCGGAGCTTCCGGCCGATTTATACAAGTGAAGAGAAGGAATGTACCCGCTGTAAGAAGTACACAGTTAATCGTACAGAAAGCCCATCCTATTTCTATGACAGGGGTAGAATGAGTAATTCCGGGAATAGCCTGTATATAGAATGAGTAAATAGTCAGCGCAGCCCCGGCAACCATTGAAATGAGTCCTACAATGAAACGTTTGGAGCGATCCCATTTTAAGTGTACACGTATGTAGTGTGCCAACACAAGATATCCAAGATAACCTGAGAAATACCACAACATATGGTATTCGTTCCAAAAACACTGTCCCCACACTTCACCAAACCAGCGATTGAAGTACGGCATACACGTTGATAACAGGAACAGTCCTATAAAGAAACGTTCTTCTTTTGCAGTGGCTTTACTCAACCAAGGAGATATAATAGGTATAAACAAGTAAAGACTTATCAGAGGATACATGAACCAAAGGTGTCCTGCAAGCGTCGGGAAGTTCAGGAATATTCGAGACATATCCTTTATTGATGTCTCACTGTCTATCTGTCCCCACAACATCGGCAGGATACTATAAAGTATCATAAATATAAAAAACGGTGGCAGGATATGAGTGAAGCGTCGACGGTAGAACTGCCATGAAGTCTGTCCCTCCTTCATCGGTACCAGCAGATAAGCAGAGACAATCATAAACAATGGTACTGCCATGCGTGAGAAACCGTCGTACACGGCCACCCACAATCGGTCTGCTTCACTGGCTAAAAAAGATTGCGGTCCCGCCATGTCCGTAGATCCGGCAGCACCATAAAAGTTTTCACTGGCGTGTACCACCATAACGAGGAAACATGCGAACACGCGCACGTAATCTAAAAAAACAATACGTTTCATTTTCTGTTTGGGTATTAGTTAGTAGTAATATGTTTTAAGTTTTGTCTTTTATTTACATTGTTTCAGCTGCTCGTGCAAATCAGCAGGAGGTATGCCCAACGAAATAGCTTTTTCAAAGTCCATTTTAGCCAATGCTTTCTTTTTCTGTGTCAGATAAATATTACCACGCAACAAATAGGCATCCGCCGAAGAAGGATTCAGACGAATAGCTTCCTCCAAATCGACCAAAGCCAGATCTTCATGCTTCATCTCCCGTTCCACATCTGCACGGGCAATGTAAAGAGTCGCGTCTTCGGGAGTTGCCGTAATCATCTTATTAAGAATTTCGAGCGCTTCCTTGAATTTTCCTTCTTTCTGTTCCAAGGTAGCCAGCCCAAGCCGACCGCTATAACTTTGCGGGTCAATCTCCAACAAGCGATTATAATCGATTCGTGCCGCGGGGTAATCCCTCCGGAGCACATAGATATATGCCCGCATCAACAGCGCTTCTTTATTCTGTTTATCTTCGTCAAGTACCTGACAATAATCGGTATAAGCACGGTCTGTATTTCCCATTTCCAGATTAATCGCAGCTCGGTCCAGCAGGATAGGTACTGCCAATGGAGCAAAGTTCAGCGCAAAAGAATAAGATTCGAGTGCCTTGTCATATTCACCCAACCGACGCTGTACCAATCCCAGATTGGAAAAAAGCATAGCATTCTTTGCATTCTTCGGCTCCAGTTTCAAAGCCTGAAGCAGTAGTTCTTCGGCTTTGGAAAGACTGTCCATTTCGATATATTCAATTGCCTTTTCTGATAATTGCTGATAGGTCTGCGCACATAGGGCAACCGGAAAGCTAAGAAATAAAATTAAAATAATTCTTATCATGATTCAAATATTAATCCAAAGGATAGGCATCAAAAGCGAACAACTCGGTCGACAGATAGCGTTCTCCCGTATCAGGTAACAACGCAACGATTTTTTTGTTCCTGAACTCCGGACGCTGTGCCAACTGTCGGGCTGCATATACGGCCGCTCCCGAAGAGATTCCAGCCAGCAAACCTTCTGTTGCAGCCAATTCCCGCCCCGCACGAATGGCTTCGTCATCGGGCACACCGATCACTTCATCCACTACAGAAACATCATAAAGTTTCGGAATAAAATTCGCCCCGATTCCCTGTATGCGGTGTGATGCTGCCTGACCTCCTGCCAATATGGGAGACGACGCAGGTTCAACCGCAACGATATGAACATCCGGATTATGTTTTTTTAAGGCGCGTGCCACGCCGCAAATCGTACCTCCGGTTCCTACTCCGGCAACGAACACTGCCACTTCACCATCCGTATCCCGCCAGATTTCTTCTCCTGTTGTCCGCTCATGGATAGCAGCGTTCGAAGGATTTTCAAACTGTTGCAGGATCACAGATCCGGGAATACTATCACGCAACTCCTGCGCTTTGGCAATAGAAGCAGCCATCCCGCCCAAACCATCTGTCAGCACAATCTGCGCCCCCAGTGCTTTCAACAGGTTTCGCCGTTCCAGACTCATCGTTTCGGGCATAGTCAATATCAGGTGATACCCTTTAATGGTCGCTACCATCGCCAGTCCGACTCCCGTATTTCCGCTGGTCGGTTCGATAATGGTGGCACCGGGTTTCAGTGCCCCGCGGGCCTCCGCATCTTCAATCATAGAAAGAGCGACTCTGTCTTTTACGCTTCCCGCCGGATTAAAAGCTTCCAGTTTAGCGATAATATTCTGATTAAGACCATACTTTCCACTATATCCGGAAAGTTCCATTAGAGGTGTATTACCCACTAAATCTGTTAATTTATTCGCAATTTTTGCCATCATTCACCTCGTTTTATCAGGTTGATGCGCAAAGATACAGAAAAGAATTGTACCTTTGTCTCCGTTCAATATTTTTAAGTTTATAGATATGAAAAAGAGAATCCTGCAATTTCTCACGACTTATTTTTTGTTCGTTCTTCTGTTTGTCCTTCAAAAACCTATTTTCATGGCTTACTACCATGAACTCTATACAGACGCCTCAATCGGCGATTATTTCAGCGTGATGTGGCACGGCTTGCCACTGGATTTCTCACTGGCAGGATATCTGACTGCCATCCCAGGCTTCCTGCTTATCGCTTCCGCCTGGACGAAATCTTCCATACTACGCCGCATCCGGCAAGGTTACTTTGGAATCATCGCTTTTGTGATGTCCTGCATCTTCATCATCGATCTGGGCTTATACGGTTTCTGGGGATTCCGGCTGGATGCCACCCCGATCTTCTATTTCTTCTCATCTCCGAAAGATGCCATGGCAAGCGTCAGCTTCTGGTTCATATTACTCGGAATCCTAGCTATGCTGATCTATGCAGCCATCCTCTACGGTATTTTCTACGCCGTACTCATCCGGGAGAAAGCACCGTTGAAGATACCTTATCAGCGGCAGTATGTATCTCTCGTCCTTTTATTGCTGACAGCTGCGCTCTTCATTCCTATCCGTGGCGGTTTTTCCGTATCGACAATGAACCTGAGCAAAGTATACTATAGCCAAAACCAACGGATGAATCATGCAGCCATCAATCCGGCATTCAGTTTTATGTATTCTGCTACCCATCAAAACAATTTCGATAAGCAATATCGGTTTATGGACCCGAAAGTTGCAGATGAGCTGCTGACCGAAATGTTGGATAAACCTGTGGCAGTAACAGACAGTATTCCGCAAATTCTAAATACTCAACGCCCGAATATCATCTTTATTATCCTCGAAAGTTTTTCTACACACTTAATGGAAACAATGGGGGGACAGCCGAATGTAGCGGTGAATATGGATAAATTCGGAAAAGAAGGAGTGTTATTCACTAATTTCTACGCAAACAGTTTCCGGACGGATCGAGGACTGGCATCTATTATCAGTGGTTATCCCGGTCAGCCGAGTACCAGCATAATGAAGTATCCTGAGAAAACGGACGGACTTCCTTCCATTCCTCGCAGTCTGAAAAATGCCGGATACAGTTTGGAATACTATTACGGAGGGGATGCAGACTTCACCAATATGCGCTCTTATCTGGTTTCATCGGGTATTGAGAAGATTATCTCCGAGACGGATTTTCCTTTGTCCGAACGTCAGGGTAAATGGGGAGCACCGGATCATACACTTTTCCAACGTTTCCTGAAAGACCTCAAAGAAGAGAAGCAGCAGGAACCTTTCTTTAAAATCGTGCAAACATCAAGCAGTCACGAGCCGTTTGAAGTTCCGTTCTACCGATTAGACGATAAAGTGCTGAATGCTTTCGCCTATGCTGATAGTTGCGTAGGAGATTTTGTGAGACAGTATAAGGAGACCCCGATGTGGAAGAATACACTGATCGTACTTGTACCGGATCATTTGGGAGCTTATCCGCGTCCGGTAGAAAATCCGCTGGAAGGGCATACAATTCCGCTAATACTGATCGGAGGAGCCGTGAAAGAACCACGAGTAGTAGACACATACGCTTCGCAGATCGATATTGCCGCTACGCTGCTTTCTCAGCTCGGATTGCCGCACGATGACTTTACTTTCAGCAAGAATATCTTTAACCCGTCTTCTCCCCACTTCGGATATTTCACGGAACCGACCCTGTTTGGCATGGTGACTGCGGAAAATCAATTAGTGTACAATCTGGATGCCAACACCGTCCAGATAGATGAAGGGACAGAGAAAGGGGCCAATCTGGAAAAAGGAAAAGCCTTCCTTCAGAAACTATATGATGACCTGGCTAAGCGATAAGATCAGACAAATCCATATTTTAATAATACGACTTATTTTATGATAGAATTTCTTTCGGATATAGACACCCAACTGCTTTTGTTCTTCAACGGAATACATTCGCCTTTCTGGGATTACTTCATGAGTGCATTCACAGGTAAGGTTATATGGGTCCCGATGTATGCCAGTATCTTATATATACTGCTCAAGAATTTTCATTGGAAAGTGGCTTTGTGCTATGTGGTAGCGATCGCCCTCACTATCACGTTTGCCGATCAGATGTGCAATAGTTTTCTTCGTCCGTTGGTAGGTCGTCTGCGTCCCTCCAATCCGGAAAATCCGATAGCGGATTTGGTTTACATCGTGAATGGAAGACGAGGAGGAGGATTCGGTTTTCCTTCTTGTCATGCAGCTAATTCTTTCGGACTTGCCATATTTCTGATTTGTTTGTTCCGCAAACGCTGGTTAAGCATATTTATCGTACTTTGGGCATTTACCAACTCTTATACACGCCTGTATCTGGGATTGCATTATCCCGGTGATTTAGTAGCAGGAGCCATTATCGGTGGATTCGGAGGTTGGCTGTTCTACTTTATCGCCCATAAGTTAACGGCACGACTTCAATCAGACATTCCTGCTCTTGGAAAGGGTGCCGGAATGAAACAAACAGAAGTTATGATCTATACCGGATTGCTGACTTTAGCAGGCATTATCATCTATTCCATCGTGCAAAGTTAGTTTATAATATGGGCAAAAGAAATATCATCCATAAGTTATTCCACAATCTCAAAAAGCCTGAAGGCTTTTGGGGAAGAGTCATTCTCCGAGAAATGAACAAACGGCACACTGTGCTTTCCGAATGGGGAATGTCACATATAGTATGGAATAAGAAATGGAATGTGCTCGACATTGGTTGCGGTGGCGGAGCCAATCTTACACAGCTGATGCATCGCTGTCCGCTAGGAAAAGCATACGGCATTGACATTTCACCGGAAAGTGTCCTTTTCGCACAGAAGAAAAACAAGAAATATCTTTCCACCCGCTGTTTTATAGAACAAGGCACGGTAGACACGCTGCCTTATACCGATGAAATGTTCGACGTGGTCACTGCCTTCGAGACGGTTTACTTTTGGAACGACCTTCCGAAAGCATTCACTGAAGTGACACGGGTATTAAAGCGGAACGGACATTTCCTTATTTGCTGCGAACTGAATAACCCGTCAGTCAAAACCTGGACAAATCTGATTGACGGGATGATTATTCGTTCTTGTGATGAATTGAAATCCATACTCTTGCAGTCCGGCTTTGTCTCCATTGCTTCATATAAACATGAGAAGGGGCCTTTGTGCATAGTAGCCCGGAGAAGAGCTGAATAATAATCTTATCGGGCTAATACGATTTCTGAATAAGGAAATCCGCCCCCTGGATATAATGACTCCCAGCTACCTTTTAGTAAATCATATACATAAATCAGCCTTCCATTCCGACTACCATCAAACAATACATAAAGCTCCTGTTTCTTAAAATCTTCCGAAACAAGTGTGGCTACTGAACACGCAGCATTAGGGAATGTGGTGAAAGGTTCGTCCAGCGTCTTCGTTGTCGGGTTCCATAACCTAAATTCTGTTCCATCTCCCTCCGTTGTTGTAGCACCATTTCTCTTCGATACGATATATCCGCCAACACGTGTATATTTAGCCGTTCCCATACCTTCTACAGGCTTAACTATCCAAAAGGGGATCAATGCCACAGCCTCTATCGGTTCGCCAACATATATACTTTTCTCTTCTATATTTTGTCCGTTCAAGACTACTGGTGAAAAAGTTCCATCGCCATTATCCGCCGAACAGAGTATATTTCCATCACTCATTTGTATACAGGGATAACATGACAATGCTTCAGCCTTCATTCCTTCGGGCAGCAGAAAACCATAATCAGGTTTCTCCGGCACATACATTCTGGTATAGGGCATCACATTAACTGTTTTAACAAATAAACGGTCTCCGCCTTGATATACCCCAAATACAGAGTTAGCGGTCGCTATCCCCATTGTTACAAGCTGATCGGCTCCCGGTTTTTCCCAATAGTTCATAGAAAGATCATAAAGTCCGGTCGTACGGCGATCATCCTTCGTCCATACTCCACTAAGGCTCCAGCTTCCGGGAAGGTTGACTACACAAGAGAAGTCTTGATTGTCTGCAAGTTGTACTATCTCTGCCGTTTGTGGCTTTTCAAGATTGATGTATTCGATAGCATAAGGAAGGTCGGTATTGGAGCGGGAATTAATGATACCATAAAGCTGAAAATCTTTGGGTGCCTGTCCATCCGCCACCGAAATCTTTCCTAAAGACATCATTTGACCGGAGCGGCGTAATAAGATTTCCGTTGTAGAAGCAGGCCAGTGTCCGGGAGCCAGAAAAGTAATGCTCGTAGCCGTCTTTTCCGTTATAACACCCCGTCCCCCTTTAGCATATCCTTCATGCAGCACTTCATCTTGAAGCGGCCAGCGAATATCGAACATGATTTCATCATTGTCCTGGAATCCTTCCGCCATTATCGTTACCTTTTCACCGGGCTTGAAGACTGTTCCCGAAGCAGGCATTACAACATTGGTCACTAAAATCGGTTGTTCGTCCTTGTCATCAGAACTACACGCTGCAAGCAGCAAACCCAACAGTAAGAATAGATAATTTTTTGTCATAGCATTTGTGTATTAATCTGTGCAAATGTACTGTTTTTCATTAGCAAATATCTTACTCTTTTACTTTTTAACAGTCCGACTAGGTTTTTCTCCCAACGGACTCATTTTATTCAGTAAAAAAAACAAAGAAACGGAATGAACCAAAAAGAGGCTGAACTTCATTTAAAGAATCCAGCCTCCATATATCTTATTCAGAATGATCCGTTTAAGCCTTCTTGATATAGTCAACAATCCACTGTCCGACTTCCTTTGTACCGTATTTGGCACCATCGGCTACTTGAATTTCCGGTGTACGCACGTTTTCATCCAGTGATGCATCAACCGCCTTACGAATCAGTGCACCTTCTTCTTTGCAGTCGAAATATTCAAATAACATAGCTACAGACAGAATCTGTGCCAACGGGTTTGCAATATTCAAGCCCTTTGCCTGTGGCCATGAACCATGAATCGGTTCAAATACCGGAGTACTTTCACCGGTAGAAGCTGAAGGAAGCAATCCCATAGAGCCGCTGATAACGGAACCTTCGTCAGTCAGAATATCACCGAATGTATTTTCAGTCACCATCACGTCAAAGAAAGCTGGTTCCTGGATCATCTTCATGGCAGCATTATCCACAAACATATAGTCAGTTGTCACCTCCGGATAATTGGGAGCCATTTCCTGTGCAATCTGACGCCACAGACGGGAAGAAGCCAGAACATTTGCCTTGTCTACCACAGTCAGGTGCTTTCTGCGTTTCATTGCATATTCAAAAGCAACTTTCAGGATACGTTCAATTTCCGGACGAGTGTAGTAGTTTGTATCGTATGCTTTATCATTATCCTGATATTTCTCACCGAAGTACATACCGCCGGTCAGCTCACGGATGCAGATGAAATCCGCATTCTCAACCAGTTCCGCACGCAACGGAGATTTATGGATCAGGCATTTGAATGTCTGTACCGGACGAATATTAGCAAACAATCCCAATTTCTTACGCATTGCCAGCAATCCCTGCTCCGGACGAACTTTCGCAGTAGGGTCATTATCAAACTTCGGATCACCTACGGCTGAAAACAAAACAGCATCTGCATTCTTGCAAACCTCATATGTTTCTTCCGGGAACGGATCACCTACTTTATCAATCGCATCTGCACCGCAGATTGCATATTCGTAACTTACTTTGTGACCAAACTTCTCGCAAACGGCACTCATTACATCTACACCTTGTACCGAAATCTCCGGTCCGATACCGTCGCCTGCTAATACAGCAATTTTAAAATCCATGTTACTTTTCTTTTTATCTTTTATACTACTCAAAGTTAATTAATCTCTGTCATATCGGAAGCATCAAATGCATGTTAATATAAAATCAACTTATTCTTCAAGTAGATTCAACATCTTCATTGTTGCTTTGATGGCAGCCTCCGTCTGGTCGGCATCAAGTCCACGGGTACGGAACACCTGTTCGTCATAGTTCCAGGTAATTACTGTCTGCACAAACGCATCTGTACGTCCACCTGGTGGGATAGATACCGCATAATTCGTCAACATGGGGAATTTACGTCCTAACGTCACTTTATAAATTTTGCGCAACGCACGTACGAAAGCATCATACTGACCATCGCCACTTGAACTTTCTTCGTATTCCTTTCCGTTTATTTCGATCTTTAAAGTCGCCATCGGTTTCAGACCGTGAGCCAGATTTACAAAATAACTCTTCAGCTTGACCTTCTCGCCTATCGCCCCGTGTTTCAATACATCCGATACAATATACGGCAAATCCTCCTGAGTCACCAATTCTTTCTTGTCCCCCAGTTCAATGATTCGCTCCGTTACCTTGCGCATGGCATCTTCATCGAGTTCCAGTCCCAGATCTTCGAGGTTCTTACGGATATTTGCCTTTCCACTTGTTTTTCCTAAAGCATACTCACGCTTACGTCCGAAACGTTCGGGAAGTAAATCATTACAATACAAATTATTCTTATTATCGCCGTCGGCGTGAACGCCTGCAACTTGTGTAAAGACATTCTCTCCCACAATCGGTTTATTGGCAGGAATCACAATACCGGAATAGGACTCTACCACCCGACTGACATCATTCAGGCGGCTTTCGTCAATATTGGTCATTGCATTGAAATGATCTTTCAGAATAGCCTGCACACTGGAAAGGGGTGCATTACCGGCCCGTTCGCCAAGTCCGTTGATCGTAGTATGCAGTCCTCTGACACCACTCAACACGGCAGCCAGCACATTACTTACCGCCAGATCATAATCATTATGCGCGTGAAAATCAAAATGGGTATTCGGATAACGCTTCTTCATCTTCCGCATATATTCTATCACCTGCAGCGGGTTCAGGATTCCCAATGTATCGGGCAACATATAACGTCTGATGCTTGTCTGCTTCAAGCCATCCATCAACTGAAACACATATTCGGGAGAATCTTTCATTCCGTTACTCCAGTCTTCCAGATATACATTCACTCCGATATCCTGTTCATCTGCGTAATGTACTACGTTGATAATATCTGCGATATGTTCTTCGGGAGTCTTTTTCAATTGTTGGGTACAATGTTTCAATGACCCCTTACAAAGAAGATTGATGACACGACACCCGGTACGTTGTATCCAGTCCACCGAAGTATGACCGTCCACAAATCCCAGCACTTCCACTTTCTGAAGCAGATTGCGGCGGGCTGCCCAATCACAAATCATCTTCACGGCTTCAAACTCACCTTCCGATACACGTGCTGAAGCAACCTCTACCCGGTCTACCTTCAAATCCTCCAATAGTAAACGGGCAATCATTAGTTTCTCATGGGGCACAAAAGATACTCCGCTGGTTTGTTCACCGTCACGGAGCGTTGTGTCCATGATCTCTATTTTGACGCCTTGTTTTCCCATTCTTCTATTTTATTTTTATTGCTTAGCAAGAAGTCTATGTCATCCAGTCCGTTCATCAGACAAAGTTTCTTATAAGCGTTGATTTCAAAATGTTCACTCTTACCCGTTGCTTTATTAGTGATGGTCTGTTCGGGAAGGTTCACTTCCACTTCCATCTTCGGATCGGCAAAGATCGAGTCAAAGAGTTCCTGCAAAAATCCTTCAGTAACAACTACCGGAAGTACGAAGTTGTTCAGCTCATTATTTTTGTGAATATCGGCAAAGAAGCTCGATACTACCACACGGAAACCATATCCGGCAATCGCCCAGGCTGCGTGTTCGCGGCTGGAACCCGAACCGAAGTTCTTTCCTGCCACCAATATCTGTCCGCTATATGTAGGATCGTTCAGCACAAAATCTTTGTTCAAGGAACCATCGGCATTATAACGCCAGTCACGAAACAGGTTATCACCGAAAAACTTCTCTTCACGAGTCGTTGCTTTCAGAAAACGTGCCGGAATAATCTGGTCAGTATCTACATTCTCTAAAGGAAGGGGTACACAAGTACTTGTTATTATATTAAATTTTGTCTTAGCCATCTTTCTGTTTACAATTTAAATATTTACAAATTACGATTGAAATTACATCAGTTCACGCGGGTCGGTAATCACTCCTGTCACCGCAGCGGCAGCAGCAACCAACGGGCTGGCCAGTAAAGTACGGGCACCCGGTCCCTGACGACCTTCAAAGTTACGGTTGCTGGTCGATACTGAATATTTTCCTGCAGGAATCTTGTCATCATTCATCGCAAGGCATGCTGAACATCCCGGCTGACGGATTGCAAATCCCGCCTCAGTCAATATCTTGTCAATTCCTTCCTTACGAATCTGGGCATCAACCATCCATGATCCCGGAACCAGCCATGCGATTACATTATCCGCTTTCCTTCGTCCCTTCACCAGGGAAGCAAATGCGCGGAAGTCCTCAATACGGCCATTGGTACAAGCACCCAGGAATACGTAATCAATCTTTTTACCCAGTAACGATTCACCCGGCTGGAATCCCATATATTCCATCGATTTTTTGAAAGAAACCTGTGCAGCCTCTCCCATTCCTTCCGTAGTAGGAATGTTTTGCGTAATTCCCATTCCCATACCCGGATTGGTTCCGTACGTAATCATCGGCTCGATATCCGCTGCATCAAAACGGACCTCCTGATCGAATACGGCGTCATCATCGCTCTTCAGCGTTTTCCAGTATTCCATAGCCTGATCCCATGCTTCCCCTTGCGGAGCATTCTCACGTCCTTTGAGATATTCGAAAGTCACTTCATCCGGGGCAACCATACCACCACGTGCTCCCATTTCAATAGACAGATTACAAAGAGTAAGACGTCCTTCCATAGTCAGATTGCGGATGGCCGAACCTGCATATTCCACGAAGTAACCGGTAGCTCCGCTGGTAGTCATCTTAGACATCATGTACAGAGCGACATCTTTCGCAGTCACTCCTTTACCCAGTTCGCCATCTACGGTAATGCGCATTGTTTTCGGTCTTGACTGAAGGATACATTGTGAAGCCAGTACCATTTCCACTTCACTGGTACCGATGCCGAAAGCGATAGCTCCCATTGCACCGTGAGTAGAAGTATGCGAGTCACCGCAAACAATCGTCATGCCCGGCAGTGTCAGTGCACGTTCCGGACCTACCACATGGATAATTCCGTTTTTAGGATGCATCATACCGAAATGTGTCAGACCGAAATCTTTCGCATTTTTCGTCAGTGTATCCACCTGAGTCTTGGAGATCGGGTCTTCAATCGGTTTATCCTGATCATGTGTCGGAGTATTGTGGTCGGGCATACAGAATACCTTTTCCGGACGCAATACCTTGATGCCACGCTCACGCAATCCGGCAAAAGCCTGCGGACTGGTCACTTCATGACAATATAAACGATCAATATAAAGTTGTGTCGGTCCATCTTCCACCGTAGTCACCACGTGGGCATCCCATATTTTATCAAATAATGTATTCATCTGTTATATCTATTTTTACTATGTATGATTTATAATTAATGCGGGGTACGTATTTCAGTACCACTTTCGCTGTTCCTTTATGCCTTGAATTTATTAATACAGTCAATATAAGCTTCTACCGATGCGGCTATAATATCCGTATTTGCTCCGAAGCCATAATAAATCTGATTATCATATTCCACCTGCATATGAACCTTACCTACATCATCACTTCCCTTGCTAATAGCCTGAATAGTGAATTCTTTCAATGTCATGTGACGATCTACGATCTTTTTCAGAGCCTTGATGGCAGCATCCACCGGACCATTACCACTCGCACAAGCTTCAAACTTCTCACCGGAAATATTCAGTCCCAGACTAGCAACCGAACGTACACCGACACCACTTGTCACCTGCAAATACTCCAACTTAATACGATGATTCTGGCTGCGGTCTGCTCCTGCCAATACCAATACATCATCATCATTGATATCTTTTTTCTTATCGGCCAGTTTCAGAAACTCCTCATATACCTTATCCAGTTTTTCCTGATCCAGGTTAACTCCCAACAACGACAGGCGATTCTTCAATGCCGCACGTCCGCTACGGGCAGTCAGTACGATAGAGTTATCATCGATGCCTACATCATGCGGATCGATAATCTCGTAAGTTTCTACATTCTTCAACACACCATCCTGATGGATACCCGATGAATGGGCAAAAGCATTGCGACCTACGATTGCTTTATTCGGCTGGACAGGCATATTCATCAAACTGGATACCATACGGCTGGTCGGATAAATCTTCTGTGTATTGATATTGGTCTGAATATCGATCTCATGATGACTCTTGATAATCATTGCGATTTCTTCGAGAGCGGTATTTCCAGCACGTTCGCCGATACCGTTAATGGTCACCTCTACCTGACGGGCTCCATTCAGAACACCAGCAATCGTATTTGCTGTTGCCATTCCCAAATCGTTATGACAGTGAGTAGAAAGAATCGCGTTATCAATGCCGTCTACATGATCTATCAAATATTTAATCTTTGCACCATATTCGGAAGGCAGACAGTAACCCGTCGTATCCGGTATATTCACCACTGTCGCTCCCGCTTTGATAACCGCTTCTACCACACGTGCCAAATATTCATTGTCCGTACGTCCTGCATCCTCTGCATAAAATTCCACATCATCCACAAAACGACGTGCATACTTCACTGCTGCTACCGCGCGTTCGATAATCTCTTCCCGATTGGAGTTGAATTTATATTTAATATGAGAGTCAGAAGTACCTATACCTGTATGGATACGTTTATGCTTGGCGAATTTCAAAGCGTCTACCGCTACATCAATATCCTTCTGAACAGCACGGGTCAAAGCACAAATAGTGGGCCAAGTCACCGCTTTAGAAATTTCAATCACAGAATTAAAATCTCCCGGGCTGGAGATGGGGAAGCCGGCTTCAATTACATCGACCCCCAAAGTTTCGAGTGCCTTCGCTACCTGAATCTTCTCCACTGTGTTCAACTGGCATCCCGGAACCTGTTCACCATCCCGAAGGGTGGTATCAAAAATAAATAACCTATTGTCCATCTTCTATCATTTTATGTTATTATTGGCTCAAAAAAAAACCTTTCACACTTGGAAGTGAGAAAGGCTTTCGTATATTTTCAGTATACACATTTACGCGCAGCACTCACTTCCACTAACCTTTGATAGTAGAATAATAATACCGCATAGTAGAATATGTATAAACATCTGATTCATTTTTTGTCTCTTTTATAGTTTGACGGTGCAAAGGTATGGATTATTTCTGTACTACCAAATAATACGTTACTTTTTTATCGAAAATAATTTCATTTCATAAGTTAAAGTCGGTTATTAGCAGAAAAGTATTACTAATAAAGCCCCGTATTTCATCAAACAGAAAAAGGGGGCATAGTGCGGACACACTATACCCCCTTTTAATTTATCGTTCTAAATCAATAGATTACTTTTTATCACAGCATTCCTTCTTTTCTGTGCAATCAGCTTTCTTATCGCAAGCAGTAGCACAAGAGTCTTTCGCCTGGCAGCAAGAGTCAGTTGCTTCAACAGCAACAGCTTCTACAGTTTCAACTGTTGCTTCTTCACCTTCAGAAGCGGCAGCGTTATTAGCTTTGTTACCAGAACAAGAGATCACAGCGAAAGAAAATGTTACTGCTACAGCAGCCAAAAAAAGTTTTGTTTTCATACCTTTTAATTTGCTTTAAACGTTTAATAAAATAATTGTCGTCGGCAAATATAGCTATTTTTTCCTAAACTGCCAAAACAAGAAATCCCCGCCAGTCAATAAAGACTGGCGGGGCTTCTCTAAAAATGGCGGCTACCTACTCTCCCACTGTTACGCAGTACCATCGGCGTGACGAGGCTTAACTTCTCTGTTCGGAATGGGAAGAGGTGGAACCCTCGTGCTATAACCACCTGAATTTCTTCAATTGACAATGGACAATTGACAAATGACAATTATCGCAGCTGTCATGATAAGTTATGACATGATAAAAAGTAAAATTCAAGTATCTGTTAATCTAATTGTCAATTGTCATTTGTCAATTGTCAATTAAAAAAGCTAAACGTATATATCGCGATCCGCACCGTCCGAAAGAAAGTGAACGGGCAATTAGTAATGCTCGGCTTTGATGTTACCACCTTTACACCTGCATCCTATCAACGTCATCGTCTTTAACGACCCTAAGAAATCTAATCTTGTGGCTGGCTTCGTACTTAGATGCTTTCAGCACTTATCCAA